>OGXX01000126.1_pt1 | contig 76219 bp, 77 predicted proteins | sample 1576301 | NCBI WGS metagenome assembly OGXX01 (sample SAMEA3541469, study PRJEB24748) | human gut metagenome | biome: human gut; feature: human-associated habitat; material: faeces | place: China | collected 2012
CTAATCGCATTAGTAGTAACAATAGTTGTACTTTTAATACTAGCAGGAGTGACAATAAGTTTATTACTAGATGAAAACGGAATCATTGCAAAATCAAAAGATGCAAGAACAGAAACAAGAGTATCACAGATAGAAGATGAAGTAGGAATGTGGAAACAACATAACTTCATAAATAAAGAATCAAACCAAGCACAAGAAAGTGCGGATACAATGCTAGCAAGTTTAATCTCTAGAAAACTATTAACAGAGGATGAAATAGATAGAGAGCAAGAATTAATCACAATAAAGAAAAAAGACGGAACTGTAATAAAAGAAATAAGTTACAGTAGTGTAACAATAAACATCAGCAAATTTCCAGAAACGGAAAAATTAGGAGCAGTTGTACTAAGAGCAACTGTAACAGGAACAATAATTCCTAATATAGATATGAGCAATGGAAATGAAGAGTTTAATAATTGGATGAATTCACTAAGCGAAGAAGAAAAAAAGGAAATAATAAGGCAAATGCTACCTAAATCAGTAAACAAAGTATACAATGCAACAGAATATGATACACTTGAAAAAGCTATTGTTAAACTAAATGAAGAACAAGAAATCCCTGAAACAATAAATACAGAGGAAAAGTTGTGGGAAGTATTAAAGGAATTAAATAAATTTGATTTGTTCATTGGACAATATTGTATAGATCAATTATGCTATAATAAAGATACTAAAATGATAGAAGGTTATACTGTAACAAATCCGGCTAATGCGACTTCTAACGAATATATAGCCACAGAAAACGGCACATATACATTCAAAATACAAGATATAGGAACAGGAAAAACTTATACGAAGAAAGTAGAAGTAAACAATGTAGATGAGTCGATAAAAGACAAATACCAGGTTGTTAACTCTCCAAGTAAATATGTAATCACATTACAAAACAAAGAAACAAGTGAATTGGCAAATTTTTCAAAGGCATATATAATTGTAGAAGGGGAGCTAAAAGATATATCTAAAATAATAAAAATAGACGAGAGCCAAAATTATAACTACATTTATAGTGATAATCTTCTAACTAGATTTAATGGTGTAGAAAATGGAAAAGAATACGAATTTATATTTATTAATGACGAAGGTGCATGTCAAGGAAAAGCAGTCGTAAAAAGGGAAGCAAATTAAATACAAAGATTTTAGAAAAAATAAAAAGAAGAATCTGGTATTCTTCTTTTTATTTTTTCGACTCAATTATAATAGTAACAGGCCCATCATTCAAAAGAGAAACCTTCATATCTGCGCCAAAAACACCAGTTTCAACAACAGAAATTTGTTTTTTACATTCCTCTACAAAGTACTCATATAAAGGAACAGCAACATCTGGCCTAGCAGCTTCTATAAAAGAAGGACGATTTCCTTCTCTACAATTACCATATAGAGTAAACTGCGAAATAACTAAAAGCCCTCCATTAACATCTTTTAAAGATAAATTCATTTTATCGTTTTCATCAGAAAAAACTCTCAAGTTTACAACTTTTTTTACTAAATAATCCACATCCTGTTTAGTATCTGTGGAAGCAATTCCAAGTAAAACCAAGAACCCTGTATTTATTTTACCATTAACCTTATTATCAATCTCAACACTTGCATTTTTAACTCTTTGAATAACAACTCTCATAACGTCCTCCTCAAATTTGATAATCACAATTATAGCACAAAGAAAAAGCAAAATCCACTAAAACATAAATTTGACATTTTCAATTCTTTTGGTATAATATGTGAATAGAATATACAAGGAGATGTATCGAAGTGGTCATAACGAGGCTGACTCGAAATCAGTTAGCCAGTGAAAGCTGGCCCGTGGGTTCGAATCCCACCATCTCCGCCAAAACAGACGCACAATCTATATAGTGGAGGAAAGATGAATACAAATATGAAAGATAAAATAAAGATGAGCATAGCCATAGCAGTTTTATCAATAATAATTGGCATAGTATTTATTATAGTTCTACAATATCAAATAGAAGGCGAAAAAAACATGCCATACAAGCTTTCAAAAATTACAGTAATAAGCACAGCAGAAGGAGTGCAAAATCAAGAGAACACAGAAGAAACCGCAAAATGGAACTTAAAAATAAACCAAAACAATGACATATATTTTTTTATAGATGAAAATGGAGAATATGCAAAAAACAAAATAATAGATTCTGTAACAATAAAAAATATACAAGTAACCAAAAGTCCTGCCAAAGGAAAAGTAAAAGCAATAATGCCAAGCAGTACAGAAGGCAGAACATTCACGGAAGACGAATCATATATAATAGAAGATAAATTAGAATATGTAGGTGGTAAGGCAAGCAGTTTAAAAACATTAGAAATAGGGAACAAAGGTGGCTCTGCGGCGATAAGAATTTCAAATACAGATATTGCGAAACTAGTGTCAGACACTGATGAAGAGATAGTTCATGATGGAAAGTTAATAACAAAAACAGGTGCAACACTAGAAGAAATAAAATTTAGAGTGTCATTTAATTTAGTAATAAAAATAGACAAAATAAATTATAAAGCCAGAATTGACCTAGACTTGCCATATGGAGATATCTGCACAGATGGAAAAGCAAGCTATGAAATAACAGATATGAAAGATATTGTGTTTAAACGAGAAAATAATAACATATTCAAGCAAATATCTTGATAAAATAATAAAAATAGTATATAATGCAAAAGGTATGAGATATATCTAACTTTTGTATGGAAAGTATCTCGATAGAGAACTGCGAATCTTGTCAGGTCCGGAAGGAAGCAGCAATAAACAGAACTCCTCTATGTGGGATGCTCTCCATAGAGAAGTTAGAGGCTCATACTTTTTTAAAATATAAATAGTGGGGTGAAAAAGTTGGAATATACGGCTTTATATAGAAAATTTAGACCACTAACTTTTGATGAAATAGTTGGGCAAGAACATATTGTCAGAACATTAAAAAACGAGATTATTAATGGAAGAATTGGGCACGCGTATTTATTTAATGGAGGTAGAGGAACAGGAAAAACATCTGCTGCTAAAATTTTAGCAAGAGCAGTAAACTGTTTAAATCCTAAAGATGGAGAGCCTTGCAACGAATGTGAAATATGCAAAGCGGCATTAGATGGTTCATTAACAGACATAGTAGAAATGGACGCTGCATCAAACAATAGTGTAGAAGATGTTAGAGCGATAAGAGACGAAGTAAACTTTTTGCCAACAGTCGCAAAATACAGAGTATATATTATTGACGAGGTACATATGCTTTCTACAGGAGCTTTTAATGCTCTACTAAAAACATTAGAGGAGCCACCAGCACATGTCAAATTTATACTAGCAACAACAGAACCACAAAAGCTACCAGCAACAATACTTTCAAGATGTCAAAGATTTGACTTTAAAAAAATATCAAATGCAGACATAGAAAAAAGATTAAACTTTGTTTGTAAAGAAAGCAAAATAGATATTACAGACGAAGCAAAACAATTAATAGCTGTACTTGCAGAAGGTGCAATGAGAGATGCACTAAGTATTTTGGAAAGATGCTTGCAAGAAGAAGGAACGATTACAGATAGCGTTGTTAAAGAATTAGTAGGAATTCCAAAAACAGAGAGTGTAAATAAAATAGTAAAAAGCATATTAGAAAAAGATACTCAGACAGCACTTCAATCAATAGATGAAATAATAGCAGAAGGAAAAGACATAACAAATTTTCTATGGGAAATAATAAAATATGTAAAAGATATTTTGGTATATAAAGTAAATAACAAGCTAGAAATATACAATGAAGATGAAAAAGCAAAAATCAAAGAATTAGCAGATAGCACAGAAAAAGACAGATTAGTATCAATTATCTTCGAACTATCGAACTTAGAAAATGATATAAAATGGTCATCACAAAAGCTAATAATGTTTCAAGTTGCAATAATAAAACTTTGTAACGAAACATCTACCACACAAGCTACAGGTGAAGCACCAACAATAAATTCTAAAGAAATAGAAGATCTACAATATAAAATGAATAGGTTGGAAAAAGAATTAACAATGATGAAAAATACAAAAACAGTTGTCAATAATTCTGTACAAAATGTGGAAAACAAAACTGTAAATCAACCAAAATTAGAATTTAAACCAGAAATAAAGAAGATAGATACAGTTAAGCTAGGTGAACCAGTAGAAAATTGGCCAAAGATAGTAGATCAAATTAAACAAGCAGGGAAAATTTCACTTTATACAAATTTATTAAACTCAACAGCTAACAAGATAAATGATATGACTGTTGGAATCAAATTTGAAAGAGGAATAACACCTTTTGGGAAAACAATACTAGAGCGTCCAGAGAATATGAACGAAATAGTAAGGCAAGTATCAATAGAAATGGCACAACCAATGAGAGTTGTATTGTTAGACAATAATGACACAATCGCATCATCATCAGATAAATTTAGTAATATTGCTAAAGATATTGATGCACCAATAAATATAATAGAATAACAAGGAGGAATTTAAAATGTCAAAAAGAGGAGGATTCCCAGGAATGGGTGGAGGATTTGGAGGAATGAATCTAAATCAATTAATGAAAGAAGCTAAAAAAATGCAATCAGATATGGAAAAATCACAAGAAGAATTAGCAGAGAAAGAATTTGAAGCTTCAGCAGGTGGAGAGGCTGTAAAGGTAAAAGTTTCAGGAAGAAAAGAAATAAAAGAATTAAAAATAAAACCAGAAGTACTTGATCCAGAGGATGTAGAAATGTTAGAAGATTTAATTACAACTTGCGTAAACAACGCACTAAAACAAGTAGATGACGCTCAAGCAGCATCACTTGGAAAATACAACATACCAGGATTAATGTAGTAGGAGCAATATATGTCATATTATTCACCATCAATAGAAAAATTAATAGAAAGCTTTGAAAAGTTGCCAAGTATAGGCAATAAAACGGCTGCTAGACTAGCATTCTACATATTAAATGCAAGTGAAGAAGAAACAAACGAATTTATTTCAAACATACAAAATGCAAAGAAAAATTTAAAATATTGTTCAAAATGTTATAACATTTCAGACAGCGAAATATGTCCAATATGTAGCAACAAAGCAAGAGATGAATCTGTAATATGCGTTGTAGAAGATGTTAGAGATGTTGTAGCAATGGAAAAAACTCACGAATTTAAGGGAGTGTATCACGTTCTACATGGTTCAATCTCTCCAATGAATGGAGTTGGACCAGACGATATTAAAATTAAAGAACTACTAGCAAGGCTAATGGATGGAAAAGTTAAGGAAGTAATACTTGCGACCAACCCAAGAGTAGAGGGGGAAGCAACAGCAATGTATATTTCAAAATTAGTAAAACCATTAGGAGTAAAAGTAACAAGAATAGCACACGGAATTCCAGTTGGAGGCGACTTAGAGTACACAGACGAAGTAACCCTAAGCAGAGCGTTAGAAGGAAGAGTGCAATTATAAAAATAGCTGATGTAATTTATTTTACATCAGCCATTTTTGTATCTTTAAGAATAATATCACAAATATCTCTAGTAGAGTGCTTCTTAGCTAAAAGCTTAGTGTTAAGTTTCATCTTATGCAATTTTTCCTTATTAGCCAACAACTCTGCAATTTCTGCTTCAAAGTCGTCGTTTTTTCTTAGCCAAACAGCAACTCCGGAATCTTCTAGAAACTCAGCATTTTCTTCTTCTTGACCAGGAATAGGATTAATTAAAACCATTGGTAAACCTGAAGACAAGCTTTCTGTGGAAGTCAGTCCACCAGGTTTTGTTACAACCAAGTCAGAAATACTCATAAGCTCTGGAACCTGATTTGTGTAAGAAAGAACGGTTACGAAATCTTCTGCATGCTCCTGCTCTACTAAAGAATTAAATTCCTCTCTCATTTTTTCGTTTTTTCCGGCAATGGCTACAATTTGATAATTCCCAATATTATGAATAAATGCAGATAAAATCTTTATTGTTACGTCACGTCCTAATCCAAAAGCTCCTCCACCAAAGAACAAAATAACTTTTTTATCTGGGTCGAGACCAAAAGAATTCTTAATTTCTTCTTTGTTATAATGTAATAAAAATCTATAAGACAAAGGAATTCCAGTAGCAAAAACTTTGTCAGTACTAATTCCTGTATTAATTAATTCTTGTCTTAGTTTTTCGTGAGAAACAAAGAAATAATCTACATAGTTAGCTCCAACCAACCATTGCTCATGAGGGGCAAAGTCTGTCAAAATTGTTGCAAGTTTGCAATCAATCAAAGCCTTTCTTTTAAGATAACTTACCATCTGACTAGCAAAAGGATGAGTAGAAATTATAATATCTGGCTGATATTCTTTAAGTAATTTCAATAACTTTTTTGCCATTAGATTGTTTGAGGTTGAGCTAATTCTAGCAAGAGGACCTTTACTTGAATGATTATAAAGATCTCCCCAAACCCATGGAAAACGTTTAGCCATTTCTTTATAAGCTGTTGTAGAAATAGCATTTATTGGTTTATTAACATATAACATACAATCAATCAACTTAGTTTCGCAATCATGAAAATTTTCGTCAATACATTGTTTTATTGAATTTGCGGCAGATAAATGACCGCCACCAAAAGATGCATAAAATAACAAAATTTTTTTCATTTAAAAATTCGTTCCTTTCTAAAAATGTATTAAAAAGATTTTATCATAATATGAAAAAAAATAAAAGCAAAATGAATAAATTTAGAAAACTTACCAATAATATAAAAAACATGCATTTCGAAAGGAGAACAAAATGAAAAAGATAGCCAAAACGATTCTTTTGATATTTGCAATTCTAGGGATAATTTTAATAGGAAAATTAATTTCTGAAAATCTATTTACAGAAAAATCAGTGGCAGCAAGCGACTCTGGAACAACGTCAGATGTACAATTATTAGCAAGAGCGATAAACGGAGAAGCAAGAGGAGAACCATATGAGGGACAAGTAGCAGTTGGAGCGGTAATATTAAACAGAGTAAAAGCTCCTAACTTTCCAAACACAATATCAGGAGTCATATATCAGCCAGGAGCATTTACAGCAGTATCAGACGGACAAATAAATGTAGCTCTAGAAGATGAATCGACAGTAGTAAAAGCGGCGCGAGATGCACTAAACGGATGGGACCCCACAGGAGGAGCAATATATTACTTTAATCCGGACACAGCAACAAACAAGTGGATTTGGTCAAGACCACACATCAAAACAATAGGTAAACACAGATTTTGTAAATAATGGAGGGATTTATTTTGAAAGACAATAAAAAATCAATAATAATAATTGCAATAATATTAGCAGTTGCAATTATAGGAGCAATAGGGTACTATGCATACCAACAAAATCGTAAATACAAGATAGCAACAGAAAATAATTATAACATGTCATTTTTTGAGCTAGTTGATTATGTGCAAAACGTTGAAACATACTTGGCGAAAGCGCTAATATCAACAACTCCTGAGCATGGAGCAGAAACATTAACAAACGTATGGAGAGAAGCGGGAATTGCGCAAACTTATCTGTCGCAATTACCAATAAGTAGTAACGAACTCGAAAAAACATCAAAATTTTTAAACCAAGTAAGCGATTACAGCTACGCGTTGTCTAGAAAAAATATAAAGGGAGAGAACCTAACACAAGAAGACTTTGACAACATAAAGCAATTACACACATATAGTGTAGAATTAGAGAATTCATTAAATCAGCTATCAGCAGATTTAAATGAAGGAAGAATAAAATGGGGAGAGCTAACCAGAAAAGGCAATAATGTATTTGCAACACAAGTTACAAACATCTCGCAAGACAGTTTCTCAAGCCTTGAAGAAAACTTCCATGAATACTCAGGTTTAATATATGATGGAGCGTTTTCAGAACACATGACATCAGTAGAAAAGAAAGGACTAACAGGGGATGATATTGACGAAGAAAAGGCTAAGAATATAGTAAAAGAATTCTACGGAGAAGACAAAATAGAAAATATTAACTTAAATGGATATTCGGAGAATGCAGAAATACCATCATTTGATTTCTCGGTAAAAATGAAAGACTCAGACATCACGGCAACAATATCAATAGCAAAAAAGGGTGGACATGTAATATTCGCAAACTATAACAAAACTGTAAACGCAGAGACGATATCACAAGAAAAAGCGGACGAAATAGGAAAACAATTCTTAGATGCGCATGGCTACAAAGATATGAAAGAAACTTATTATCTAAAACAAAATGGCGTTGTTACAATTAACTACGCATATTCTCAAATAGCCCAAAATGGCGAAAAAGTAGTAATATATCCAGACTTAATAAAATTAAAAGTAGCGTTGGATGATGGAAGCGTTTTAGGAATAGAAACAACAGGATATCTAAACTCTCATCATACAAGAGACATAGCAACAAACTTAATTACAAAAGAAGAAGCAAAAAAAGTCTTAAACAAACAATTAGAAATACAAAGTGAAAATTTGGCAATGATTCCAACAAAATGGAAAACAGAAATATTATGCTGGGAATTCAAAGGAAAAGTAGAAGATAACGAATTTTTAGTTTATATAAATGCTCAAACAGGAAAAGAGGAAGATATATTAGTAATTGTAAACACGCCAGATGGAACATTAACACATTAATGCAATAAACTTCTAGAATTAAAAATTAAAAAAAGCAAAAAATAATAACAATTAAATTTATAGGAGGACAGAAAAATGACAAAAAGAAAATTAATGTCTGAAAATTTAAAAGAAGAAATTGCAAAAGAATTAGGAGTATATGAACAAGTAAAACAAGACGGAAGCTGGGGAAATGTATCATCAAAAACTTGTGGTAATATGGTATCGAAAGCAATAGAAATGGCAAACAGAACAACAAACAAATAACAAAGAGAGGGTAAACCTCTCTTAATTTTATACCTAATTTTATTGCAAAATTTTTACAGTAGGAATATAATAATAAAAAAAGTTGGAGGGTAGACTATGAACACACAAATAACTGTAAAAGATATAATAGACATCACAATGGGAAAGTTGATATATGGCGATGAAAATGAAATATGCGAAAACTTCTCTAGAAATACTAAAGAAATAAATCAAGATGACATATTTGTAGGACTTAAAGGCGATAAATTTGATGGAAGCAAATTCTATGAAGACGCACTAAAAGCAGGAGCAAAAGGTTGTATAATTAACAAAGTAGAAGGACTAGAAATAAAGCACGTGCCAGGAAAATTCATAATACAAGTAGAAGACACAGTAAAAGCAATAGGCCAAATAGCAAAATTTAAAAGAGAAAAATATCATATACCAGTAATAGCAATAACTGGAAGCGTTGGAAAAACAAGCACAAAAGACATCATATATAGTGTGGTATCGCAAAAATACCATACACTCAAAACACAAGGCAATCTAAACAACCATATAGGTATGCCATTCACATTGCTAAGATTAAAAGGCCATGAAGCACTAGTTGTAGAAATGGGAATGAATCATTTTGGAGAACTAAGCTATTTAACAAACATCGCACAACCAACAATTGCAGTAATCACAAATGTAGGAACGGCACATATAGGCAATCTGGGATCGAGAGAAAATATACTAAAAGCAAAACTAGAAATACTAGAAGGACTTCAAAAAGAAGGAACAGTCATCATAAACAATGACAATGACTTACTACATAAATGGCAATCGGAAAACGACCATTATAAGGTAATTACATATGGAATAGAAAATCCAAGTAGTTACATGGCAACAGACATAGAATATACAGAAGCGGGAAGCAAATACAAAGTAAACCATAATGAAGAAATAGAAGTGCCTGTAAAGGGAGAAGCCTTTGTTTACAATAGTCTATCAGCTGTTTGCGTTGGAAAACTTTTAGGAATATCAGAACAAGACATAGCAAAAGGAATAAAAGAATTTGAGCTATCAGCAATGAGGCTAGATATACAAAAATCAGAATATGGTTATACAGTAATAAACGATTGCTACAATGCAAACTATGATTCTATGAAAGCAGCATTAGATTGTTTGAGCAAAATGCAAGGCGGAAGAAAAATAGCAATATTAGGAGACATGGGAGAGCTAGGAGAATATGCAACAGAATTACATCAAAAAGTAGGAAAAGTGGCAGCAGAAGACAATGTTGACATATTGATAACTGTCGGAACAGAAGCAAAACAAATAGCAGAAGCGGCAAAAGCAAACGGATTAGAAAAAATTTATTCATTTGATGAATTAAAAGACGCTATTGACAAAATAAAGAAAATACTTGCAGTTAATGACATAGTTCTTGTAAAAGCCTCTCATTACATGAACTTCGAAGAAATAGTAAAAGCTTTATAGAAAGGAAATAATAATTTGGAACTAATAGACACAATAAAAAAAGACTTAAAAGAAACTCTATCTGAGAGAAGATACATCCACTCGATTGGAGTAATGGAAATGTGTGCTAAGCTTGCGCAAATATATGGAGTAGATGTACAAAAAGCACAAATAGCAGGACTTCTTCACGACATTGCAAAAGAAATGCCAAAAGAAGAAATGTTTAAATATGTAGAAGAAAACAATATAGAAATAACAGAAATAGAAAAAATAAGCTATCAAATACTACACGGTAAAATAGGAGCAGATATTGCTAAAAAGAAATATGGACTAGATGAGCAAATACAAAATGCAATAAAATACCATACAACAACAAGCCCAGAAATGGACACATTAGCGAAAATAGTATATGTATCAGACAAAATAGAAATGAACAGAAAGTTAGAGGGATATGACTTGGAATATGAAAGAGAGCTTGCACAGAAAGACCTAGACAAAACAGTACTATATATAATAGATGCAAGCATCAAATCGCTAGTAGAAAAAGGTAAATTAATAGAAAAAGAAGTTGACACAAGAAACTACTTAATACTCAAAAACCTAAATAGATAAAAACAGGGCTAGATTTTTTACAAAAATCTAGCTTTTGTATTCCAATACAAAAAAGAATGTGATATAATACAAACACCATGATATTGGAGGATGTCAAATGATTTTCAAGGACTATTACAAAATACTAGGACTAGAATCGCCAAAAGCAACAATAGACGATATAAAAACAGCTTACAGAGAACAAGCTAAAAAATACCATCCAGATGTAAACGTAGGCAATAAAAATGCGGAAGAGCGATTCAAAGATATAAATGAAGCGTACAAAACATTAACAAATCAATCTACAAAAAGAAAATACGATAGAATGTGGAATGCCCATATAGGAAGACGCAAAAACAAAGCAAAACAAAACAAGGAACAAAAAACCACACGCCAAGAGCTATTAAGTGTACTATTTGGGCTAAACACTAAAAAAGAAGAAACAGATTCGGAAAACAGTAAACGAAAACAAAAAACTCCTCAACAAGGAGAAAACGTAGAAACAGAAATTCAAATCTCTGTAATAGAAGGATTCTTTGGACTAACAAAATCAATTTCCCTAAGAACAGTAGAAGGAAAAATGAAAACCTTCAAAGTAACAATACCGGCAGGAATTAGAAACGGCGAAAAAATCAAACTTATGGGACAAGGAAGACCAGGAAAAAATGGAGGAAAAAACGGGGATTTATTAATAAGGATAAATATGTCGGAAGATAAGAAGTATAAACTTGTTGGCTCAGACATATATACTACTGTAAACATATGCCCATGGGAAGCTGTGTTGGGAACAAAAATAAATGTCGATGCAATCGATGAAACAATAGGAGTATTTATACCACAAGGAATTCAAACAGATGAAGAAATTCAAATACCTGACAAAGGGTATAGGGATTCAAAAGGCGGTAGAGGAAAGTTCATAATTAGGGTTAGAATTATGATATCAAAAAATATTTCTGAAAAAGAAAAAGAACTGTACAAAGAAATAAAGAAGATATCAAAGTTTAACCCAAGAGATATATAAGCAAGGTAACATAAATGTTGACATATTCTTATAAATGGTGTATAATATAAGAGTATGCGAAAGAAAAAATATGGAAAAGAAAACCATATTAGAAAGAGGTGCAAAATGGACCAAATATACGGTAAACATTTTAGTATAATGGACCCACAAAACGTAAGTACAGTAATCTATCAAATTAATAGAAATGATACTGATCCAAGATTTACGTTAGAACGCTTAAAAAGCAGAGAAGAAATAGTTGGCGAGAATAGGAAAAAAACATTCTTTGTTGATAAAACACAAGAAAATGGCAATCAATTAATAATCTTGTCTTTTGGAAAGGACAAGGTTGTGGTAAATAGTGGTGTGTTGAGCCAGGACGAAGTTAAAATTTCAAGAAAACCAACTCCAGCAAAATACAATACATTATATTCAGAAAAAGAAACAGAATATAAAGACATTAATTACACGCCAAATCTACAAAGACCAATAACGATAATTGATCCAGAAACAACAGAAGAAATAAAACCAATATTATATTTTGATAAAGAAACAAATGAAGTAAAAGGAAAATGTAAGTTAAAACCATATAAATCTTATTTCGCATTTGAAATAAGACAAGATAATAATTAAGGGGGATAGGTAAATGAGTAATGAAGTCAAGGAACCGACAAATGGGGGTTCATTCAATTACACAAGCGACTTAAAAGTTAATGAGGGAAATAAAATTATTGGTGGAGAAGTAGCGTATACAATAAATGTTGCTAATAACCCACTAGCACAAGAAAATGAAATAGTTGGAGAAAACCCAGTACTATTAAAATTAGTACAAGAAAGAGAACAAGACGAAAGATAATACACAAGAAAAGGTGATTATATATGGAAAATAAAATAGCGAGAGCATTTAGAGAAAATAAAAAGTTTGTAATACTATTTCTAGTACTTTGGATAGTTCTAGAAATAGTATTAATTGCGCCTATAGCAGTAACAGTAGCTGAAAGCAAAAACATGGACCAATTCATAGCAAACATAATAAACGAAATATCTAGCTTGAAATCAATAACAAAAGTACTACAAACAAATATAATACCAACTTTTGGAAAAGCAACACTATGGTTCACAATAATATTTACACTATGTTTCTTAATAGGTGTATTTAGATCAAAATCAAAAAATAAATTTAAAGATGTGGAAAGTGGTTCAAGTGATTGGAGCCAAGGTGGAGAACAATACAAAATATTAAGTAGAAACAAAGGTATTATATTAGCTGAAAATAATTACTTGCCATTAGACAAAATGGGTAACGTAAACGTACTAGTAGTCGGAGGTTCAGGATCTGGTAAATCAGCTTGCTATTCAAAACCAAATGCATATCAAATGCTAGGTTCATACGTATTTACAGATCCAAAAGGCGAATTATATGATGACACAGCAGGATATTTAAAAGAGCATGGATACGACATAAAAGTACTAAACTTAGTAAATCCAGCTAACAGTGACGGGTATAACCCATTAATGCATATAACAAGTGAAGTAGACGTAGACGTTATTGCACACACAATAGTAAAAGGACAAGAAGCAGAAGGAAAAAGTTCAGACCCATTCTGGGACGACAACGCTGAAATGTTACTAAAAGCATTAATATACTACTTAATAGCAACAAGACCAGAAGAAGAAAGAAACTTAGCATCTTGTGCAGAACTTGTAAGGGCAGCAAACAACAATAATGGAACTAGTTTATTATCAGAACTAATGAGCGAATTACCATTTGACCATCCAGCAAGAACAAACTTCAAATCTATCGAAATAGCATCAGAAAAAACATACAGCTCAATACTAAGTACATTGCAATCTAAGCTAGGAAAATTCGATTCTAAAGAGATAGCAGAAGTAACGTCAACAAACACGATAAACTTTGAAGATATAGCAAATCATAAGACAGCATTATATGTAATATCATCAGATACACACACGGCATATAACTTCTTATTAACAATATTCTTTGCGCAAATGATACAACAACTATACAACTATGCAGACGAAAACGGCGGAAAGCTAAAAACACGTACATACTTCATACTAGACGAGTTTGCAAATATTGGACAAATACCAGACTTCGATAAAAAAATATCGACAAGTAGAAGTAGAGGAATATCATTTAGTGTAATATTACAAAACCTAGACCAGTTAGAAGCAGTATATGAGAAATCATATGAAACAATCATGGGTAACTGTGATACTCATGTATTCTTAGGAAGTAACTCATTTAAAACAGTAGAATATTTCTCTAAACAATTAGGGGAAACAACAATAGTAAGAGATACAAAATCAACAAACAGAGATAAGAATTACTATAAACAAGGTTACAGTACATCTGACCAGGTAATGGGAAGAGCTTTAATGACTCCAGACGAGTTAAGAAGAATGGATAATGACTTATGTATAATCTTTGAAAAAGGATTGAAACCAATAAAGGCAAAGAAATTCTATTATTTTAGAAAACCTATGATAAAAGAATTCCAAAAATATGCAATAAGCCATAACAACTTTGACTCAGGAGTAAGAGGAGAATGGAGAAAATTCAATCCAATGAACCCTTATGTAGAAAACAAGGGACAAACACAAAATCAAGATTTAAAAATAGAATCATTGGACGACTTATTTGAAGAAGAACCAAAATCTGATTCAAAACCAACTTCAATAGTTGAGAAAAAAGAACCAATGGCAAAGCAAGTTGAAGAAATTCCAACACTTCCAATGGAAGAAGAAACACCACAACAAGAAGAATTATTTTCAATAGACTTGCAAAAAGAATTGGAAGCAAAATTTGATGAACTGTTTGGCCCAGTAGATAATAACAATAATAATTAAATCAAACCAGCATTTAAAATGCTGGTTTTTGTAATGTACTTGGAAATATCAGGACTGAATACTTTTTATGATAGTATAAAAATATTTCTATTAATAGGAAACAAACGTTCTAAAAACTATTGACTTGAGATAGAAACTATGATATAAATTTATAAGAAAAGAGAGTGATAAAATGAAATTTATACATATGGCAGATATGCACTTTGATGCACCATTTGTAACATTAGCTGGAAAAGGAAATCTAGCTACAGAGAGAAGATTAGAACAAAGAAATGTAATGAAACAAATAGTGGAATATATTAAACAAAATAATATTCCATATTTATTTATTGCGGGAGATTTATATGAGCAAGAATACATAAAAAAAGCAACAATAGAATATATAAATAATTTGTTTAAAGAAATACCAGATACAAAAATATTTATAACACCGGGAAATCATGATCCAAACATAAAGAACTCATTTTATCAACAGTTTAAATGGAATGAAAATGTACATATATTTACAAACAAAATTGAAAGAATAGAATGTGATGGAGTAGATATTTATGGTTATGGCTTTAACGATTTTCAGATGGAGAGACCTAAACAAGATATCGAGATAATAGATAAAAATAAAATAAATATTTTTATAACACATAGTAGTTTAGATGGAGAAAAAGAATATATAAAATATAATCCGTTCGCTACTAGTGAACTAAAAAAATTGGATTTCGATTATGTTGCACTAGGACACATCCATAAAAAAAGCTATAATGACTACAAAAATCAGAACATAGTATACCCTGGATCAACAGTGTCTTTAGGATTCGATGAACTTGGAGAAAGAGGAATAATAGAGGGAGAAATATCAGAACAAAAAGAATTAAAGCTAAAGTTTATTCCTGTAAAAGAAAAAACATTTGAGGAAAAAGAAATTGATATAAGCTCATTAAATTCAGAAGAAGATCTAATAGAAAAAATAAGAGAAGAGAATTTAGAAGAAAATAAGTTTTATAAAATAATACTTACAGGCAAAAGAAACTTTGATTTTGACGAATCAAAAATATTAGATATATTAAATATACAAAATATAATCAAAATAAGAAATCAAACACAAATAAAATATGACATAGAAGAAACAGCAAAACAAGTAAGTCTAAAAGGATTATTTGCAAAACAAATACTAGACCAAACTAATCAAGCAAATGAAGAAGAAAAACAAAAATTGTTGGAAGCATTTGAAATAGGTATGGATATATTAAATAAGAGGTGAATCTATTGAGAATAGATAATTTAAAAATAAATGCATATGGTAACATAAAGAACAAAGACATTAGCTTAAATAAAGGAATAAATATTATACATGGAGCAAATGAAAGTGGAAAATCAACGTTATTAAGCTACATTGTTAATAGTTTTTATGGAATATCAAAAACAAAAGATGGAAGAGAAATATCAGACTACGAAAAATACAAACCTTGGGAGGGTAGTGAATTCTCTGGAAGAATAAAATACACATTAAATGACAATTCACAGTATGAAATATTTAGAGATTTTACTAAAAAGAATCCTAAAATATATAATGAAAGACTAGAAGATATTACAGATAATTTTGAAATCGATAAAAAAGATGGAAGCAAATTTTTCGTAGAGCAGACAGGAGTTGATAAACAAACATATTTATCAACAGTTGTTTCTATGCAACAAGAAGTAAGATTAGAAGAAAAAGAGCAAAATCTTCTTATACAAAAAATAGCTAACCTAGCAGGAACAGGAGAGGACAATGTATCATACAAAAAAGCTCTAGGAAAGCTACAAGACAAAATAAGGGATGAAATAGGAACAAATAAAACAACTCAAAAACCAATAAATATAATAGATAAAGAAATAGAAGAAATAAACAGAAAAATAGAAGAAATTAGACCATACAAAGACAAAAAGTATGGAATAGATGCTGAAAAAGAAGAACTAAAAGAGCAGATAAAAGAGTTAGAAATAGAAAGAAAAATCTTACAAGAATTAAGAGAAAATGAATTAATAGAAAACGAAAACAAGAAAGAAATTCAAATAAAAGAAAACAACATAAAAGAAAATGCTTCAAAAATATTAACATTAAAAAATAAAATGAAAGAACTAGAAGACATCGAAAAAAGTATTGGTGAAAATGTTAGTAAGCTACAATCAGAAATAGAGAGTAAAAAACAAAACCAAGAAGAAAACAAAGAAGCAAAAAGCACTTCTAAAAAATCAATATACTTAGTAATAGCAGTTGCTTTAATAATAGTAGCAGTAGTGTTTGCTGTAATAGTAAAAAATTACGTATTAGCAGGAATTCCATTAGTATTGTCTATAATAGATGTTATAATATTAGCAATTACTCAAAACAAAAAGAAAAAGGAGATTCAAGAACAAAAAAATAAACAAGAGGAAAACAGAATTAAAATAGCACAGGAGATAGAAAATTTAATAAAAGAACTACAAGACAAAGAAGAAGAAAAAAGAGACTTAGACAGTCAAATATCAATGATAAAAGGACAATTATTATTACTTGAAAACAACAATGAACAAATATCAGCACAAGTAAATAAAATAAAAACAGATTTATTAAATACTCAAAATCAAGACAAAAATCAGATAATCACAAAATATAAAACTGAGATGCCAATAGAAAAGATAAACAGTATTATAGAAAGCAATAATTTGCACTCGTTAGAAGAACAACTAAACACAAATAAAATAAAGTTAACAGGCTTAGAAATAGAAGAAAACACAATATTACCACAGTTAGACAACTTAGTAAACTTGGAAGAAAGATTAGAAGCAGATAGGCAAAAAAAGACAGAACTATTACAAAGAGAAGAAATAATAAACTTAGCAATAGAAAATCTAAACAAAGCATATGAAGAAATGAAGACAACAATAACCCCTAAATTTACAAACAACCTTTCAGAGGGAATAAAAGAGATAACAAACAATAAATACGAAAAAGTTGCAATAAACGATGAGAATGGTATGATAATTGAAAATGCAAGAGGTGAATACATAGAAGCAAATAAGCTAAGTACAGGAACAATTGACCAGTTATATTTAGCTCTAAGACTATCTATGATAAAAGATTTATCAAAAGAGACTCTTCCAATAATACTAGACGAAACATTTGCATACTTTGACAATGCAAGATTAGAAAAGATAATTCAATATTTAAATGAAAAAGCAAAAGAACATCAAACAATAATATTTACTTGTACAAACAGAGAAAAAGAAATACTAGACAACTTAAAAATAGAATACAATTACATAGAATTATAAGAAAGGACATAAAATGAAAATAAATGTAGTAATGGTCGAGCCAGAAATACCACAAAATACAGGCAATATAGCAAGAACTTGTGCTGCAATAGGAGCAAAGCTTCATTTAGTATATCCATTAGGATTTGAAATAAATGATAAGCATCTAAAAAGAGCAGGATTAGATTATTGGGATAAACTAGAAATAGAAGAACACGACTCATTAAAGAGTTTTTTAGAAAAATACCAACCAGAAGAGCACAATATGTTCTTTGCTTCAACAAAATCTAAAAGATGCTACTCAGATGTAGATTACAGTAAAATGGAAGAAGTATTTGTATTATTTGGAAAAGAAACAAAAGGACTACCAGAAGACTTACTTCAAAAATATATGAACAAAGATATAAGGATACCAATGAGAGAAACACTACGTTCTTTGAATTTATCAAATTCAGTAGCAATAATCGTATACGAAATACTAAGACAAGTAAACTTTGACGGCTTACAAGAAATTAGCCAGTACTTTGAATAAAAGGAGAAAATAAATGGAAAAAAGGGATCTGTATGACATAAACAGAAGACTAACTGGGGAAACAATATACAAAGGAGAAGAAATACCAGAGGGTTCATACATCACAGTAGTCTTAGTATACATACAAAACTCAGAAGGGAAATTTCTATTCCAAAAGCGTAGCAAAAGAAAAAACGGTTTATGGGCAACAACAGGAGGACATCCAAAATCAGGAGAAGATAGCTTACAAGGGATTATAACGGAAACAAAAGAAGAAATAGGAATAGACCTAGATCCAAATAAAATAGTAAAATATTATAGTGGAAGAGAAGACAATGCAAGAGTATTTTGGGACGATTATTATGTAAAAATGGACATACCGAACATAGAAAAATTAGAACTTCAAGAATCTGAAGTTGAACAAGTTCAATGGTTTACAGCAGAAGAAGCAAAACAATTAAATGAAGAGGAAAATTTTTTCAAAAATCATTATGAAGAATTTATAATATTACAAAATTGGTTAAAAAGCAATCAAAACCAAAAGTAGTTGATAAAAACAAAAAAATATGTTAAAATAAAAGAGTAGTATTTCAATTCGTCCATTCGCGATATACTATAAAAATTTAAATAAAGAGAGTTTAAGAATCTTTCTTTATGAATGGCAAAAAATTTAACCATAGCAAAATTATGGTTGTTTTTGCTTGTTCATAGAAGGGAGGTTCTTTTTGATTTACAACCAAATATAAAAATAAAGGAGAAAATAAAATGCAAGAAAATGAATTAAAATATTATGAAAAAACAAAAAACTGGGATTTCAGTTATATAAAACGTAAGACAGAAAAATTAACAGATTGGGATTTTTATAAAAAAATCAAAGAAAACACAACAAGAAAATCACTATGCTTAGATATAGGAACAGGAGGAGGAGAAAGAGTATTAAAGAAATATCCAGAAGTAGGAATGATAATCGCAACAGACTTTTCAAAAGAAATGTTAAAAACAGCAAAAGAAAATCAAAAACAATATCCAGAAAAAAGAGTGAAATTTACTTATATGGACAGTAGAGAAATGAAATTTCCTAAAGAAACATTTGACTTAATATCAGCAAGGCATACGGTAATAAATGCAGAACAAATCTACGAATGTTTAGTAAAAGGTGGTAAACTAATAATAGAAGGAATAGACAAAGAAGACTGCCAAGAAATAAAAGAGATATTTAAAAGAGGTCAAGCATATAATGACAAAATAGCAATATCAGAGCAAGATTATTTAGATTTAGTAAAAGCAGGATTTAAAAAAATAGAAAGAGTACAAATAGTGGAAAATGAATACTATAATACAGAACAAGACTTAATGGCGTTATTATTAAAAGTACCAATAATAGACGATTTTTCAGAAATAAACAATGAAAAATTTGAACATAGAACAATAATCGAAAAAGATTTATTTGATGAATATGTAAGAAAATATAAAACTGAAAAAGGGATACTATTAAAAAGAAGATTATACGGAATAATAGCAGAAAAATAAAATGAAACTATATAACAAAATCCTAAAAATTGAATAAAAATATAGAAAAATCCACAAAATGTGATATAATTGTGGAAAAAGGAGGGCAAAAAATGTCAAACTTAATAGAATTAGAAGCAGGTTATAAATTAACCGATTTTGAAAATATTTTAAAGAAGATAAAAGAATATGATTACAAACTTAATTACAGAGTAACAGAACAAGATACATACTATACAGACAAGGATTTAGAATTTATAAAAAATAGAATTTGTTTGCGTACAAGAAAAGTAAACAACGAAAGTTTAGAATTGACATTTAAGCCAAGAAGTGATGCCAATACAGAGAAATATGGAAAAAAAGAAGTAAATATTCAACTAAAAGTTGAAGACCTAGAAGATATAAAATTTATAATAAAAAATCTTGGTTATGATGAATATGTTTCGTTTATTAAACATAGAACCGTATATAGCAAAGAAGAGTTTGGCTTTGAACATAATATAATGTTAGATGAAATTGAAGGCGTTGGCTATTTTGCAGAGCTAGAACTTATTTCACATAATGAAACAGAAAAAAAGCAATTACATGCTGAGTTAGAGAATTATATAAAAAGATTTGAATGCGAAAATTTAGAGAAGAAAGATCAACCATATAGAGATATAGTTCGTGAAGCACAAAACAAGAAAAAATAATAGGAGGAGCAAAATGAAAATATCAACAAAAGGAAGATATGCACTAAGGATAATGGTGGATTTAGCAATTAACGGAAATGGACAATTTATATCATTAAAAAACATTTCAGAAAGACAACAAATATCAAATAAATATTTAGAACAAATAATATCAATGCTAAACAAAGCAGGATTCTTAGAAACAGCAAGAGGCAATATGGGAGGCTACAGATTAGCCAAAGCTCCTAGTGACTATAAAATAGGAGATATATTAAGAGCAACTGAAGGAGATTTAGCACCAGTATATTGTGTAACCAATGATGGTGAATGTGATAGAAAGCAATATTGCAAAACATATATGTTCTGGGATGGATTAGACAATGTAATAAATCAATATGTAGATAGCAAAACATTAGAAGATTTAATAAAATAGTGGCTAAAAAAGAGTCACTAATTTTTTTAATCTTAATTCCTATTGACTTACTATGATATAAATGTTATAATTACTACTGTATTACTATGAATTAAAGAGGAATAAATTATGAATAAATTATTAGAAATAAAAGACTTGCATGCTACTGCAGGAGAAAAAGAAATACTAAAAGGATTAAATATTACTGTAAATAAAGGTGAAATACATGTAATTATGGGACCAAATGGAGCAGGAAAATCAACATTAGCAAATGTTATTTTAAATAATCCAGAATACAAGAAAACAAGTGGTGAAATAGACTTTGAGGGAGAAAATATTAACAATTTATCAACAGATAAAATAGCTCAAAAAGGAATATTTATGTCATTCCAATCACCAGAAGAGATTCCAGGAATATCTTCATTTAATTTTCTAAAAGTAGCTAAAAACAAAATAGAAAATAAACCAGTAAAAGTATTTGAGCTTAAAGATACTGTAAACAAATTTGCAGAAGAATTAAATATGAATTCAAAGCTTATAGAGAGGAACCTAAATGTAGGATTCTCTGGAGGAGAAAAGAAGAAAAATGAAATATTGCAAATGCTTGTTTTAAATCCAAAGTTAGCAATTCTAGACGAAACTGACTCTGGACTAGACATAGATGCTGTAAAAGCTGTATCAAAAGGAATAAATATGTACGCATCAAAAGAAAATGCTGTCATAATTATTACACACAATATGAGAATATTAGAAGACTTAAAAGTAGATTATGCTCATATTTTAATGGATGGAAAAATAGTAAAAACAGGCTCTGCTGAACTTGTAAAAGAAATAGAAGAGAACGGATTTGGTAAATATAAGGAAGCAGGTATTTAAAATGAAAACACAAGTAGAAGAAGTAAATAGAAATATATATGATATAAAAAACAAAGATAACTATGAATTCAAAATGCAAAAAGGCTTAAACAGAGAAATAGTAGAAGAAATATCTAGACAAAAAAATGAGCCCGACTGGATGAAAAATATAAGACTAGAAGCACTAGAAACATATAGCAAATTAGAACTTCCAACTTGGGGACCAGACTTATCTGAACTAAAAATGGATGAAATAGCAACATATGTAAAACCAAAAACAAAGTTAAATAATAGTTGGGAAGAGGTACCAGAAGATATAAAAAACACATTTGATAAGCTGGGAATTCCAGAGGCAGAAAAGAAATCATTAGGAGGAGTTGGAGCACAGTATGACTCGGAAGTAGTGTATCATAGCATAAAAGAGGAATTACTAAAACAAGGCGTAATTTATACAGATATGGAAACAGCCGTTAGAGAATATCCAGAAATAGTAAAAAAATACTTTATGAAATGTGTACCAATAAATGACCATAAATTTGTTGCTTTACATGCAGCAGTATGGTCAGGAGGATCATTTGTGTATGTGCCAAAAGGAGTAAAACTAGAAATACCACTTCAATCATATTTTAGACTAAACTCACCAGAATCTGGTCAGTTTGAACACACATTAATAATAGTAGATGAAGGAGCAAGCCTTCACTTTATAGAAGGGTGCTCAGCACCAAAATACAACAAAGTCAATTTACATGCAGGATGCGTCGAATTATATGTAAAAGACAATGCATATTTAAGATACTCTACCATAGAAAACTGGTCAAAAAATATGATGAACTTGAATACTAAAAAAGCCATAGTAGGAAAAAATGCACAAATGGACTGGGTAACAGGTTCTTTTGGATCCAAGGTTTCAATGCTATATCCAATGAGCATATTAAACGGAGAAGGAGCAAAAACAGAATATACTGGAATAACATTTGCAGGAGAAGGACAGAATCTAGATACAGGATTCAAAACGATTCATAATGCACCAAATACCTCATCTGTTATAAATTCAAAATCAATATCAAAAAACGGAGGAATTTGTACATATAGATCACTAGTAAAAATAACAGAAAATGCAAAAAACTCAAAATGTAGTGTAAGTTGCGAATCTTTAATGCTAGACGACATATCACGATCAGACACAATCCCGGTTAACGACATACAAACAGATGAAGTAGAATTTTCTCACGAGGCAAAAATAGGAAAAATAAGCGACAAAGCAATCTTCTACTTAATGAGCAGAGGATTATCAGAAGAAGACGCAAAAGCAATGATAGTAAGAGGATTTGCATATCCAGTCTCAAAAGAACTTCCGGTTGAATATGCGGTAGAAATGAACAACTTAATAAATCTAGAATTAGAAGGGAGCATCGGATAATATGGAACTAAACAATACACCAGTAAGAACTTCGAGAAACTTTAATATAAACAATATTAAAATTGACGTAAAAATTCCAGAAGACATAAAAAAATTTAAGAATATGCAAATACCAGAAGATGCAACCGTATTAAAAGAAGATTTAAGCCTAAAATATGGAATTGGACTAGACTATATCAAAGCAAACAACAAAATAAAAATAAACCTAGAAAATAAAGAAGAACAAATAATATACAACTTTGATAAAGAAAATCAAAATCTAACAGACCAAATCTTAATAAATGCAAAAGGAAAATCAACAATTACAATAGAATACAAAGCACAAGGAGAAGAAAAACACTTTCACAATGGTGTGCTTAAAGTAATAGCAGACGAAAACGCAGAAGTAAATATAAATATAATCAATCTACTAAACGAAAAATCAGACAACTTCCAAGCAATAGAAAGCATACTAAACAAAAATGCAAAAGTAAATTACACAATAATAGACATCGGTGGAAAATCAAGTATAACCAATTACTATTCAGCCTTACAAGGCGAAAATGCTCAAAACGATGTAAAAACAGTATATTTAGGAGTAGATGAACAACTAAAAGACATAAATTACATAGCAGAACTTTATGGAGCAAAAACAAACATCAACATAGATGTGCAGGGAGCTCTATCAGACAAAGCAAAGAAACACTTTAAAGGAACAATCGACTTTAAGAAAGGATGCAAAAAAGCAAAAGGAGACGAAAACGAATATTGTATGCTGTTGTCAGACAAAGCAAAAGCAATAGCACTTCCTATGCTATTATGTGCAGAAGAAGACGTAGAAGGAAACCACTCAACAGCATCTGGAAAGGTCGATAGTAAAGTATTATTTTACATTATGTCAAGAGGACCAAGCTATAAAGAAGCGGTCAAGCTACTAGTAAAATCAAGATTTATTAAAATAATAGAACAGATATCAGACCAAAATTTAAAAAACGAAATCATCAGTAAAATAGATGAAAAACTAAACTAAGAAGGAAGCAAAAATGAATATAGAAGAAATAAAGAAAGAATTTCCAATACTAAACAATAAAGACATTACATACTTAGACAGCGGAGCAACAACACAAAAACCACAGTATGTAATAGATAAAGTAAAAGAATACTATGAAAATAGCAATGCAAATCCACACAGAGGAGCATATTCGCTAAGCTTAGAGGCAACAGAACTATATGAAAACACAAGAAACAAAATTGCAAAGTTCATAAATGCAAAGCATCCAGAAGAAATAATATTCTCAAAAAATGCAACAGAAATCTTAAACTTAATTGCATACTCATATGGACTAAACAATTTAAAACAAGGCGACGAAGTAGTACTATCAATAATGGAACACCATTCAAACCTTGTACCTTGGCAAATGGTAACAAAGAAAACGGGAAGCACACTAAAATATATGTACATAAACAATGAATTCGAGTTATCAGAAGAAGAAATAAAAACAAAAATAACAGATAAAACAAAAATCGTTGCGATAACTCATGTTTCAAATGTGCTAGGAACAATAAACAATGTAAAAGAAATAATAAAATACGCACACAAAAAAGGAGCAAAAGTAATAGTAGACGCATCACAGAGCGTTCCACATATGCAAATAGATGTACAAGATTTAAATGCCGACTTTTTAGTATTCTCGGGACACAAGATGTTAGCACCACTAGGAATAGGAGTAATGTACGCGAAAAGAGAAATACTAAACCAAATGACACCATTTCTAATGGGTGGAGACATGATAGAATATGTGTATGAACAAGACACAACATTTGCACCACTTCCGAACAAATTTGAAGCAGGAACACAAAACGTAGAAGGAGTCATAGGACTAGGTGCAGCAATAGACTACATTCAAAAAATAGGATATGACGAAATAAACAAAATAGAAAACGAAGTAGTAACATACGCAAAAAAAGAACTATCAAAACTAAAATTTCTAACACTATATATGACACCAAATAGGCAAAACCACTCATCAGTAATTTCCTTCAACATAAAAGGAGTACATCCACATGACGTTGCAAGCATACTAGACTCAGAAAACGTATGCGTGCGTTCAGGAAATCACTGCGCGCAACCACTATTAAGATACTTAGGAATAGACTCGACTTGTAGAGCAAGTTTCTACTTCTACAACACACAACAAGACGTAGACAAACTAGTAAAAGCCCTAAACAAAGCATACTCAATATTCGAAAAATATATAAAAAATTAAGAGGTGAAAAATGGAAGACCTTACAGAAATATATAATGACCTAATAATGGAACACAGCACAAATTCGTATAATAAAAGAGAACTCGAAAATGCAACAGCTTGCAAAAAGGGACACAATCCAAACTGTGGAGACGAAATAAAACTAGAAATAAAAGTAAATGGCGATATAATAGAAGACCTAGCATTCACAGGACATGGATGTGCTATATCACAAGCGTCAACCTCAATTATGATAGACACACTAAGAGGCAAAACAATAAAAGAAGCCAAAGAAATAGTCAAAACATTTATAGAAATGATAAAAAGAGAAACAACAAACGAAGCGGAACTAAAAAAATTAGAAGATGCAATTGCACTAAAAAACATATCAAACATGCCAGCAAGAGTAAAGTGTGCACTACTAGCATGGCATACAATAGAAGAAATGATATAAAAAAGATTGAACCCTTTCGGATTCAATCTTTTTATATACTAATTACTCAAATCAAAGACAGTACCTTGTGGTCCAACAACACGCACAATGCCAGCATTGCGAATCATACGCTCACAAATAGGACAAGGAAAACACTCAGACATAGAAAGCTCTTTAACAGAGTCGCCTTGGACACTTATTTCATCACCATTAAGATACAATGTTGCGCCTATAGTCTCAGTACGTGAAGCAGAAAGAAGAGCATTTTGCTCAGCATGAACAGCAGGACAATCTCCATAATCTCCCGAATTATGAGCCTTATGCTTTCTAGGACATTCCTCATAAATATCACAGCAATTTGCATCGCCACGAGCAGAACCATTATAACCAGTAGCTACAATCTCATCGTGATTAACAACAACAGCACCATAATGTCTACGAAGACAAGTACTACGCTTAGACACAACATGAGCAATCTCTAAATAATAATCATCTTTACTAATTCTCTTCATAATAAAATCTCCTTATAATTAATAAAAACATTATAACAGAAAAAACAAAAAAAGAAAATCCCCAAACACTAGATATTACAAAGAGGATGTGATAAAATAACTAAAAATAGTTGTATGGAGAAAAAAATTGAATAAAAGTCAAGAAAACATAATCGACACACTCACAGATAAAACAATACAAATATTTAATTTGAAGGAAAAAGAAGAATACATAAAAGAAGTAGCAACACTAGAACATGAAGAATGGGCAGAAAATCCAGAAGAGAACAAAAAAGAAAGAATAGAAAGAAAAACAAATAGAATCAAAAACAATTTGGCCAACAAAGATTTTTGTAAATTGATACTATTAAAAAATGAAGATCTAGTTGGCTTTATTTCAATATTTCCAAACGACTGTGACGAATGTCCAGAACTTACTCCATGGTATGCAACAATGTACATCAAGAAAAAATACAGAGGAAAAGGATATTCGAAAATACTAAATGAATCGATACTAAACGAAGCAACAAAGCGAGGATATAAAGAAATATTTTTAAAAACAGAATTAAGCAACTACTACGAAAAATTTGGGGCAATATACATAAGAAAATTAAAAACCGGAGAAAAACTATACAAAATAGAATTGCGAAAGGAGAAAATTATGGAGACACAAAGAAACGAAATAACTGTAAAGATAAATGCAACAATGGAAGAAATTCACAAAATACTAAAAGAAAAAGAATATGAAGAAATAGACAAGTTTTCACTAAACGACACATACTTTATACCAGAAAATCTGGACATAGAAAAAATAAGCACAAGAGAGATATTAGCAAAAGCACTAATAATCAGAAGGATAAAAAGAGATGAAAAAATAATAAAACAAATAACATTCAAAATTAAAAACATTGACTCAAAAGGAAACATACTAAGCCAGAAGTCAATCAACTGTGAAATAAAAAGTATAGAAGACGCAAAAAAACTACTACAAGCAATAGGATATAGAGAAATAATGAATATAAAAGAAAACGATACCGAATATAGAAAAAACGGCTTTCAACTGGCAATAAAAGATATAATTAACGGAGACAAACTGATAGAAATAGAAGAAAATGAAAAATATGACACAATAGAAAAAATAATAAAAGAACTGGAAAAGCAAAATATACCAATCTTTACAGACAACTACTTTGTAAAAAAAGCTGAGATAGAGCTAAACAAAATACTAAACAGAAAATAGGAGAAAGCAATGAAAATATTAATAGGAACAAGAAATCAAGGAAAAATAGAAGGCGCAAAACAAGCATTTGAAAAATTTTACACAAATGTGGAAATGATAGGAATACCAGTAAACTCAGACGTTAGTGACGAACCTGTAAACGACGAAATATATCAAGGAGCAAGCAACAGAGTAAACAATCTAATAAAATACGCAAAAGAAAACAACATAGATGCAGACTTCTTTATAGGAGTAGAATCAGGAATAACAGACAGACTAGGAAAGTGGTGCATCATACAAATCGCCGTAATAAAAGACAAAAACGGTTATGAAAGCTTTGGAACAGGACCAGCATTTCCAGTACCAGAAAAATATGTAGACGAAATAATAAACACCGACCTAGGAAACGTAATGGACAAAATATTCAATGGAAACGGACTAAAAAACGAAAAAGGCGGAATAGCACACCTTACAAATGATGTGATAACACGCTATGACTTAACAAGAGAATCATTTATAATGGCACTAACGCAATTCATAAACGGAGACACTTGGAGAGATTAGAAATATATAAAGAAATAAAAAAATAAAATTCCTAAAGTAGCAATATATAAAAATAAAAGAAAATTAAAATACACCTCCAAATGCTAGATAAAAAATCTAATATTTGGAGGTGTATTTTATATGTTTTTTTCACCTAAATCCTGAAAAAATCTTAACAAATAACCATCAGGATCTTGAATCAAAAACTCTTTATTTCCTAGCAATTTACCATCCTGCCTATACCAATTCTCTTCGATATCAAAAGATATCTCGTATCCAGAACCTTTGAAATTATCATATATTTCAGACAAATTATTTACCTCTAACTGAAAATTAATCCCATTACCAAAAGGGTAAACAAGAGGAGCAACGCTCCATTTATCATCTACAGAAACTTGCTGAAGCATAAACTGAATCTCTCCAAGAGAAATAAAAGCAAAATTATCCTCGGGTCTATCATATTCAACTACAAAACCAGCAGTCTTATAAAAAGCTAAACTCTTATCTAAATTAGTTACAGACAATTCAGGTATCATTTTATTCCAATACATAAAAAACTCCTTATAAAAATTATATACTATATTGTAACACAAGAAAAAACAAAGTACAAATTCGTGCCTTGCAATAAAAAGTATGATATAATTTAGTAGGCAAACATTTGCCAGTTTTATAAAAAAGAGGAGTAAAATAGGATGATTGTTGAATACGACAAGAAATACGATGAACAAATTAAGGACTTATTAGTAGAATTACAAAACTATCTAATAGACATTGACGACTGGCATACACAAATAATGTTACCAGAATACAGAGAAAAAACTTTCGAGATGGACATGAGAAATGTCAAAAATCAAAACGGCAAAGTATTTGTGTCTGTTGAGAATGGAGTCGTTAATGGAGTAATCATAGGAGTTGTCAACGAAAAAGATGAAATCGACAAACTAACCAACGATTGCGCAAAAACAGGAAATGTTTTAGAATTAATTGTTAGCAAAGCAGATCGAGGAAAAGGTACAGGTAAAAAACTACTAGAAAAAATAGAAGAATATTTTAAACAGATAAAGTGCGCTAGAATAAACATAGAAGTATTCGGACCAAACAAGAGAGGTTTGGAATTCTACGAGAAAAATGATTATATAGTTAGAGATATGATAGTATCGAAGAGGTTGGGAGAATAGAGTTAAGATAATAAAAATTATACAAATTGAAGAAAGGAATATTATGAAAGTATTAACTATAAAACAGCCTTGGGCAACACTAATAATGCAAAAAGACAAAAGATTTGAATTTAGAAGTTGGAGAACAAAATATAGAGGAGATTTATTAATACATGCAGGAAAAGGAATAGATAAAGAAGCAATGAAAAGATTATCAAACTATATACCAGAAGTTTTACCAACAGGAAAAATACTAGGAAAAGTAACATTGGTAGATTGTGTGAAAATGTCACTAGAATTAAAAGAAAAGTTATTAAAAGAAAATAAGGAGATATACACAGATAGTTCTTTTAAAGAAAATTACGGTTGGCAGCTAGAAAATGTAGAACTATTCAATGAACCAATAGAAGCAAAAGGAAAACTTGGTTTGTGGGAGTATGAATATAAAGGAAAATAATAGTTACAAAAAAGTAACTATTATTTTATTTTACAAAAAAACAGTAAAAAATTAAAAAAACGACAAGTTTCGACAAACTTTGCAAATATAAAGTAGTAAAATTAAAGCAAACAGAAAAGAAGGAGAAAAAATGAAAAATACATATAATCCACCATCACAAGAGATATTATGCTGTAGCAAAGAGAAAATCGAATGTACAGAGGAACAAAAAAATGCAAAGATGATTCAAGAAACATTATGTGGTTTCGATGCAATAGTGGAGGTCGAAAATGTAATAGTTGGAAATTTAATAACAAGATATTATATAAAGCCTAAAGGAGATACAACAGTAAAAGAAATAAAAAGTTTAGTACAAGAATTACAATATGTATTAGGAGTTGAAAATATTAAACTTAGTGTAATTGGCGAGAAGCAAGTAATAGCTCTGGACATACCAAATCGAAATCCTACAAAATTAAAAATAGGAAACCTAATGCAAAGTGAGAACATAAAAGAAAAGAAGATACCATTAATACTGGGAAAGGACTTAAACGGAGAAAATGTAGTAGAAGATTTAGTAAAACTTCCGAATATACTAATAACTGGAACAACAGGAACTGGAAAAAGTAACTTGCTAAGTACATTTGTAATAGATATGATCTATCAGACAACCCCAGAAGAGTTAAGGATAATTTTAATAGACACAAGAGCAACTAACTTTTTAAGATTCAAAGATATACCAAATTTATTAATTCCAACGGTAACGGATTCTAGAGAAGCAATTCAAACAATAAAATGGCTAATTGAAGAGAGCTACAAAAGAAATATCTTATTTGCAGAGAACAAGGTAGATGATTTTGAAGACTATAACAAAATAGCTCAAAATAAGATTGCAAGAATTGAGGTAATAATAGAAGATCTGTGTGATTTAATGATGTATGATAAAAAAGAAACGGAAGATAATTTGTATGTACTAATAAACATTGCTCGAAAAGTAGGAATAAACATAATTATTTCAACATATAGAGCTTCTACAGATATAATTACGGGAAGAATAAAAGCAAATATTCCGGCAAGAATCACATTTAAAACAGCATCTAAGGTAGATTCTGTAACAATAATTGATATGGCAGGAGCAGAAAATTTATTAAAAAATGGAGATATATTATTTATAAAAACCGAAGAAAGAAGACCAAAAAGAATACAAGTTCCATATATAAGCGATGAAGAAATAAATAAAGTTATTGAAGAAGTAAAAAACAATAATGACAAAGCAGAAATAAACAAAGAAATTGAACAATATATAAATGATAAACCAAAAGATATAGACAATTATGATATAAACGGCAAAGAAGATCCGCTATTAAAAGAAGAGATAGACACTATGATAACTACAGGGCAGACATCGACTTCATTTATCCAACAAAGATTAAAGTCGGTTACGCAAGAGCAGGAAGAAGAAGGCATGCCAAGAGAAGTATTAGCAACGAAAGATTTTGACGACACAGAAAAACAGTCAAGAATAACAGAACAAGAAGAAATAATACTAGAAGAATTGAAAGATAAAAATGATAAGGAAGAAAACAATTACGAAATAAAAAGCATACTAAAACAGTGGTGGTTTTGGGTACTAATAATACTATTGTATATAATATTGAAAAATTTATAAAAAGGAGAAAACATGAAAAAACGGACTAAAAAAAGTAGCAACAATCATATTAATACTGGGAACATTATTCATTAATAGTGGTACATATGCACACTCAGGAAGAACAGATTCAAACGGCGGACATAGAGACAATAATAATAAAAGTGGTCTCGGAAGTTATCATTATCATTGCGGAGGGTATCCTGCCCATTTACATACAAATGGACAATGTCCATATAAAACACAAAAGAATGAATCGACTGTAAATAATAGAACAAAAGAAGAAGCACCAAAAGGGATTAAAGCAACAAAAATAGTAATAGAGCAGGGCAAAACCAGTATGAAAGTGGGTGACGTCCAGTATTTAACCACGGCAGTGGAGCCAACAAACACAACTGATAAAATAAAAGAATGGACATCTAGCAATCCAGAAATAGTAACAGTAAATGAATATGGAAAAATAACAGCGAAACAAATGGGAAAAGCATACATAACAGTGAAAATGTCTAATGGCATATATAATACAATAAGTGTTACAGTGGAAGATGAACAACAAATAAAGAAAATAAATAGAAATACGAATGTTCAAAATTCACAAGAACAAAATACAGAGGAGCAACACCAAGTAGGAGCAACGATAGGTGGACTAGTAACTCTAGGAGCAATAGGCGGAGCAGTGTATTGTGCAAACAAGAGGAAGCAATAGAGTGAATATAGGATGAACTCATAAAGCGAGGGTAATAAGATTTAATATTGTATGCAGAACCAGAGTTATCAAGGAATTGAACGTTAATTGATTTTTTGCTTCACTAAAAAAATGGCGAAAAAGCGGCGGAAATTTATTAATAACAAAAAGATGAAAAGAGCAAACATTTACAGTAAGCGAAGTTTATGCTATAATAACGTAGAAAGCTAACAATTATTTTTAGCTTATTATATTTTGTAGGGTGAAATAGATGAATCAAAAGTCGGATTTAGGAATCGAAGAAAATATTGACGGAGTAACAATAGATGAATTATTGAAAAACAAAACAGCATTAAAAATGTTATTGCATAATCATCAAAAGATACAGAATGAGAATATAATGTTAAAACAGGATTTACAACGTCAAGCTACAATTGAAAAAGAATTAGATAGAAAAATAGATTTTTCAAAAATATCGGGAATATTTGCATTATGTTCTTCAGTTGCATTAGGCTTTGGTATTAATTTTGTCACAAGTAATATGGCAGATATAAAGGGATGGATTATTAGTATTTTTGGTGTAGCTTTTCAAATTATAAGCTTATATTATAGTTTTAGAAAGGTGGAAAGAGATGTATAAGTATATATTTAATACTAAAGGAAAGTATGTAGCTTTTATTGTTGATGATAAATATTGTTTTTCTAAAAACAATGAATATATTGGCTTCTTTAAGGGAATAGATTTATATGATTATTCAGGAAATTATCTGGGAACATTAACAAGTGATGATAGAGTAATACGAGATAAAAGGCAAAAAAAATCTAAAATAGCTACTATTGCTAAACCATATAAACCATATTTGCCATATGCTCCATATAATAGATATGCGATGTCAAGATTACCTTTAAATTATGAGGATATATTTATAAATGAAGTCTTAAGTAATAATTTAGAAGAATTGGACAGTCAATATAGTGAATTGCTGAATTGTAAAATTTATTCTAATGACAGAAAAAAATTCTTAGGAATAATTAATTTTAATAAATACGATCAGGATTCATTGGCTAATAAATATGGTACTTATGGGAGTCAATATTCACCGGATTCTTTATTTAACAAATATGGGACTTATGGAAGTCAGTACAATAATCAGTCACCATTTAATAAGTATACAAATACACCACCTGTGATAATAGATAAAAATGGTAATATTATTGGAAAATTAACATCAAACCAATATGTAGGTGGGAAAATAATAGATGCAGTAAAGTTTTTTAATTGGTTTAATTATAAATTGTCAAGATAAAATAGTAATAAAATGAGCGGGATCACTATGAAAATCTCGTTTATTTTATTGTGTATTTGAAAACACGTTATTTACGATATAAAATAAATGAAAAAATTATTTATAATCTAAAGATACAATTTTTAGGTAAAAATGTGAAATAAGCGAAAATATTTAAAGTGCAAAAACATATAAAATAAAGTGCAAAATTTGCACTTTAAAATTGAACATTTATAAATAATGTGGTATAATTGTATATGGAGGAGGTCTAAATATGGATAAGAAAAAAGATTGGAATTTAGAGCTATCTGAATATATAAAACAAGATGAACCAACCAAAGTTGAAAAAACCAAAACATGGGAGGCTGCAATAGGATTACAAGAAGTAGATGGATTAGAGCCTTCAAAATATCTTATAAAGACTGCTAAAGAGCATATTGAAGGTAATATTAATATAGATGAAGTAAAAAAGAGAATAAGCGAATATTATGAAGCTGAAAGCAGTAGAAAAAATTTTGAAAAAGAAAGTGAAGAAGCTGACAAAGTTGCAGTAAGAATTACAGAAATATTAAGTGAAAATACTTTTAATTTTTCACAGGCAGAATTATTAAATATTCATAAAAGATTATTTACTGGAATAATAACAGGAGCAGGAGTATATAGAGATTATAACTTTTCCAAAAAAGAATGGGTACTAAATGGAGATACTGTAATATATTCTTCATATGAATCAATAAGAGAAACATTGGAATATGATTTTGAGCAAGAAAGAAAATTCTCGTATAAAGATTTAGGATTAGAAGAGTCAATAAAACATTTATGCAGATTTACATCTAATATATGGCAAATACATCCATTCTGTGAAGGAAATACAAGAACAACGGCAGTATTTATTATTAAATACTTGAGAACGTTTGGATTTAAATTAAATGATGAAGTATTTGCGGAAAATTCATGGTATTTTAGAAATTCATTAGTAAGGGCTAATTATAAGAATTTCGAAAAGAATGTATTTGAAGATACATCATTTCTAGAAAAGTTTTTTTATAATCTATTAACAGGAAGTAATTATGAGTTAAAAAATAGGTATGCTCATATTGACTATGTTCAGGAAGAAAACAGAAAAGAAAATATAATAAATAACCAAACATTAGAGGAACAGGCAATTATAAACATATTAAAAAATAAACCAACAGTAACTCAAGAAGAAATTGCAAGTGAAATAAATAAATCATTAAGAACAGTAAAAAATTATATGGCTGAGATGCAAGAAAAAGGATTGATCGAAAGAGTTAATTCAAGGAAAAATGGGGAATGGATTGTAAAGCTATAGAATAAATAGAATTTCGGAGTTTACAGTTATAAAAAATAGGCGGGATTAATTATAAAATCTCGTCTATTTTAATTAGTCTGGACAGTAAGAAATTCCTCCATAACATTAGCAACATCCTTAAATTCATCTTCAAAGAAATGAGAATAAATTCTATCAGTAGTTTGTACACTTGAATGCCCCACTTTTCTACTAATAATCTGAGTTTGAATCCCTTTAGAAATCATAAGAGTAACATTGGTATGTCGCAATCCATGAAAAGTAATTCTTTTTAAATTATGATTTTTAATAACTTGATTTAAAATCTTAGCAGGAGTATCAGGGACGTACCGGTAGACGAAATATGTGAAGTACAAAGAGTTCAAGAAGATGTCAAATACGTACTGATGAAATGTTTAACAAGAGAAATAAAAGTCAAGAAGAATCGTCATTTGCAATATAGATGCTCAAAGTATTTATTTTAAAGAATTTTGACAAATGATTGACTAACCTACATAAAAAAACAAAGTACAAATTCGTGCCTTGCAATAAAAAGTATGATATAATTTAATGAATAAATAATGATGATAAAAACATCACTAAATAATGGAGTTGTAGATGGACGTAAATAAATATTTAATAATTATAAAAAACGAAGATAAAACCGAGGATATTATTAGCTATGAAAATAATAAGAATCTTATAAATATAAAATATAAAAGCTCGGAAAAAATGTATTCTTATTCAAGAAGAGACTTTCAATTTTATAAGAATCCTACTGAAATAAATACAGAAAATCAAAAAGTAATTTTAAATCAAGGGTATGTATATAATGTTATAAAAATATTAAAATTTGAAAGTATCTGTAAACTATTTTTTGAAGATGGTACATCTATTGTAATTCCAGAATATAGTTTGCAATTAGTAAAGAAGAATGATGAACAAAAAACATTATCAGCTAATAAATTTGATTATTATAAGGAAATTTCTAAGGTCGTAAGTGTAAAAACAGAAGAAGGCAAATCGTTACTTACAGATGAATATGAAGGAGTTAACTTTATATCGAGCGATACTGCTTTATATAAATATTTAAACCCAAAAACAGGCATAAAAAAAATGAAAGTGGATTTAACTAATATTATTTTCCCTTTTGGAGCCAATAAATCGCAATTCCAAGCAGTAAAAAATGCTATGAATAGCCAAATAAGTATAATAGAAGGACCTCCAGGTACTGGTAAAACTCAGACAATATTAAATATAATTGCAAATATAATAAAGAACGGGCAAACAGTTGCAGTTGTTTCAAATAATAATGCTGCAACAGATAATGTATACGAAAAATTGCAAAAATATCATTTAGATTATCTATGTGCAAGACTAGGAAAAAAAGAAAATAAAGAAGAGTTCATAAATAATCAAACAGGAAGATATCCTATATTTGAAGATCCACTAGAAAACGAATACTCTATACAAAAGGAAATATTAGAATTAAATCAAAGTATTACTAAAACATTTGATATTCAAAATAATATAGCTAAATTAAAAGAAGAATTAAATGATATAAAATTACAATACCAATATTTTAATAAACATCATGACAATAATATCGATACTTATAAAATAAGAAGTGTCAAAAGGATAACATCAGAAATAGTAATGAAACTGAAAGTAGAGTATGAAGAACTACAAAAAATAAATTTATGGTTTAGAATAAAATCCCAATTTCTATATGGAATAGGAAAAAAAGACTTTTATAAAAGAGAAAGAGAAGACATAATAAATTGTTATAATAGATTATTCTTTGTAGTAAAAGAAATGGAATTGAAAAATGAGATAAAAGACAATAATAAACGATTAAATGAATTGGGAAATAACAAGTTAAATATATTAATAGATGATTCTATAAAGATATTAAATGAGTATTTAAGAAAAAAATATAGCCAGAAGGTAGCAAGAGAGATATATGATATAAAAGAGCTATATAATAATTCTCGACAGTTCAATGAAGATTATCCCATTGTCTTTAGCACAACTTACTCAATTAAAAAATGTCTAAATAGAAATTATATGTTTGATTATATTATAATGGATGAATCTTCACAAGTAGATTTAATTACGGGAGTTTTAGCGTTATCAGTAGCAAGAAATGCAGTAATCGTAGGAGATTTAAAACAATTGCCTAATGTTATTACAACAGATAATAGAAATGCAATAGAGGAAATTTCAAAGAGATATAAGATACCAAGTAATTACGACTATCTACAACATAGTTTTCTATCATCTATAAGTGATACAGTAACAGATGCTCCTAAACAACTATTGCAAGAACATTATAGATGTCATCCTAAAATTATACAGTTTTGTAATAAAAAATTTTATGATGGAAATCTAATAATAATGACTGAAGACAAAGGAGAAGATAATGTATTAGAAGCATATATTTCTACTAAAGGAAATCATGCCAGGGGACATAAGAATATTAGGCAGATAGACATCATTGAAAAAGAGATTATACCGAAACTTACAAAAGAAATAGCTATAAAAGATATAGGTGTAATTTCTCCATACAGAGAACAAAAGAAAGAATTAGAATCAAGATTTGGAACAGAACTAAAGGTTGATACAATACATAAATTTCAAGGCAGAGAAGAAGAAGCAATAATATTAACAACGGTAGATAATGAAATAGGAGAATTTGTTGATGATCCTAAAATGTTAAATGTTGCCGTAACAAGAGCAAAAAGATTTTTAAGAGTAGTCGTATCAGATAGCGAAAATAATGTAGGCACTAACATAGATGATTTAATAAAATATATTCAATATAATAATTTTGAAGTAGTCGAAAGCAAAACGAAATCAATATATGATATGCTGTATAAGGAAAATAGAAAACAACGTATGGAATATTTGAAAAATAAAAAGAGAATATCTGACTATGATTCGGAAAATTTAACATATAACTTGATAGAGGAAGTTATAAAGGAGAATAACTTTGATAATTTAGATATAGTTGTTCATATTCCATTAATGGATATTTTAGCAAATGAGGATTTATTAAATGAAGAAGAAAAATTATATGCAAATAATGATTGGACACATATTGATTTTGTAATATTTAATAAAATGGATAAAAAGATGGTTTTAGCTATAGAGGTTGATGGATATTATTATCATAAAGAAGGAACAAAGCAACAAGAAAGAGACAAAGTAAAAGATAGGATATTAGAAAAGTATGAGGTTCCATTAATTAGACTTAGTACAGCAGGAAGTGGAGAAAAGAAGGTATTAGAGGAAAAAATAAGAGAAATATTTGCAGGTTAACCAGAGGAGTTAATAGTAACTTGTATCATAGGTAATACAAACACTGCTTTTAAGATTTAAAGAAGATGAATTTTAAACTCAAGGAAACATGTCACAAAGATGTTTATGTAATTATTTTTAGAGCCATGTTCGTAGAACATGGCTCTACTTTTTTGTTACGAATTTTGACATTGTTTTTAGTAACATGAATGTAAAATATAAAAATATTAAATCTAATTTGTTAAAAAGATTCATGAAATATGATATAAAATATGTAGTTGTATAATTAATTCAAACAGTCAAAAATTAATCTTCAAATTTCATAAATTAACTCTAAAAATTGTTTTAATCTAAAAATAAATCAATCTATACGAATATTGAAAAAAATCCTATATTAGGATATTACATATGTGGGTGAAAGAAATGAATAAAAACAAATTAAAACGAATTGCGATAATATTATATATTATAATAATTGCTGTAGGTGTGTATTTTAACATAGGAGAGGAAAATCAAACCGGAAATATCATTGAAGATAGCAAAATCTCTTATGAGCTATCTAACATTCCAGAATATAGTGGAGAAGCATATGTTGAAATAAACAATAACATTTCTAAATTTACTGCCGAAGATATGAAAATAGAAGAATATTATTCAGACTAAAAAAATGGAAAAGTGCGGAATGGCAATAATAAAAACGAGTTGGGAGAAGGCAAATGCAGATAATGAAAAGGATAATTATTCTTCAATTATGCCGACGGGTTTTAAGCAACAAAAGTATGATACCAGCATTGTTCCAGGAGGATATCTATATCATAGATGCCATGTAATTGCATGGAAATTAGGTGGAATAGATGTGGAAGAAAGAAATATAATGACAGGAACACAAAGCTTCAATATAAATGGAATGAAACAATTTGAAGACAAGGTTTATAATTATTTGAAGGAAAACCAAACCAACCATGTATTATATAGAGTTACTCCATATTTTGAAGGCGAAAACGAATTAGCAAGAGGTGTAAACATTGAAGCATACTCTATTGAAGATAAAGGTAAAATTCAATTTAATGTATATGTATATAATGTGCAAGATGGAATTATTATTGATTATGCAACAGGAAAAAGTGAACTGGCAGAATAGGAGGCGAAAAATTTGGACTTAAATCTATTCGATAGAAAAAATGATCATAGTAAGGATTTCATAAAGGAATTTATTGAGGAATTAAAAAATGCACTAAAAAATAGGATGAATGAAGGTAGAAATATGAATGAAAATAATAGTGACAATGTATTAGAAGAGTATAATTTATATGAAAGAAGAAAAATCTTTTTAGATAATAAAAGTTGGAAGGGAAATGACTTAGCTTGGATAATGAATGAGAAATCTGTTTGTATAGCAGAACATGGTGATGGTGGACCATGCAATCTATCTGAGATAGATTTACCTGAAAATGCAAAAGTGGGAGACGTTTATGAAAAAGTTGAAGGAAAATATGTTTATAATGCAGATATAACGGATAAATTAAAAGAAATAAAGTGATGGTAAATGAAAATGTCACACTTTGGTCACAGTTAGGGCGAGGGTTGACTGAATTAGACAAGCTTTAACAATAAATTTGTTGGAATTATACACAGGGAGTGGTATAACTGAGGAAAATGAGAGGAGAAAATATTATGAACAAATATTATGAAATAAAAGTTACAATAAGAGAATCACATCCACCAACATGGAGAAGATTGCGAATACCAGCAAATATAACATTTAATGACTTAGCAGCAATTATAGAAATTGCATTTGAATGGTGCGGATACCACTTATATGAATTTGAGATAGGTGCAACTTTACATGAAATGGGACAATTTATAGCAGTACCCGCAGAAGATGAATATGGAATAGAAGAAATAAGAGGAAAGAAATTAGACTCTGGAAAAGAGAAAATAGATAAATATTTCAAAAAATATAAAAGAATGAAATTTATATATGATTTTGGAGATAACTGGATACATGATATAATAATAGAAAAAGAAATAAATGAAAAAATAGAATACCCATTGTGTATAAAGGCAAAATCAGGAGCATATCCAGAAGATTGTGGAGGAACATATGGATATGAAGAATATTATCCAAATGATGAAGGAAGAGAAGAATTAGATATAGATTTTATAAATAATGAATTGGAAGGATATAAAGATTTTGCAAAAGAATTATATAATAGAGAGATGTTCTAAACGAAAAAAGATTCAATAATGAATCTTCAGACTGTTGACAAAGTATATAAAAATATTTTGTTCAACAGTCTTTATACTTTTTATATCTATGGTATCATATCCTGAATCTATTACTACTTCTTGTGTTTTAAAACCATATCTATTTTTTATATATTCTAGCCTACTAATGTGTGGTGATTCACTATTATATTGCACTTTGAACATATTCTATTTAATTAAACATATCTTCAAACTTTACACCAATTATCTTAATTATAACGTTATAAAGAAAAAACGTAGACTTTTCTAAGAAAGATCTACATTTCTCATTTTTAATTGGTTGTTGTAAAGATTAATATTGTTTTAAACTATAATTTCAAAAAAGAAAAGACTATTTAACAGAGTTTTTAAAGACTTTGTCAGCAATCTGGATAAAAAGGGTAGAGAAATCTATCAGTTTTATATTACAAAAATATTAAATTTTTGTTACATTTTTGTTGTAATTGTTCCCGAAATATCAAATATATGATATATAAACTATAAGCTTATAGTTTATATATGAAAGGTTATACAGATGAGCAAGTTTAAAACAATTTTAAATAAAAAATTGAAACTGAATAATATTAGTAAAAATAAATTTGCAAAAATGATTGGTGTTACTTCGGTATATGTGGGTCAATTAACCAGAGGAGAAAGAGATCCGAGTAAAAAACTGCAAATTAAAATAGCGGATATCTTTTATGAGCATGAAAAAGAAAAAAACAACTTTTTAGATAATATTGCAAAGGAAAAAAATGATATTCCAGCAGATATATATAATGGCATTTTAGATAACAAAGAAAACTGGAATAAGGTAAGAGATTTTTTGAAAAAGGAGAATATAATAAAATGAGTACAAAAATACAAGCAAAAGCAAATTTAATATGGGAAGTAGCCACAAAATTAGTAGGAGTATATAAACCACATGAATATGGTAAAGTAATATTACCAATGACAGTATTAAAAAGATTTGATGATATATTAAAACCAACTAAAGAAGCAGTATTAAAGAAATATGAAGAAGTTAAAAATTTAGCTGTTAATGAGCCTTTCCTAAAAGAAGCCTCAGGATATAGTTTTTATAATACAAGCAAATATGACTTTGAAAAGCTATTATCAGATCCAGATAATATAGAAAGTAATTTTAAAAATTATTTAAGTGGTTTTTCAGATAATGTTCAAGATATTTTAAGTAATTTTAAATTTGAAAATGAAGTTAAAACAATGGCAGACAACAGATTACTTTATATAGTAATTGAAGAATTTAATACTAAAAAGGCATATATGGGACTTGATGAAGTTAAGACTGAAGATATGGGATATATTTTTGAAGAATTAGTTAGGAAATTTTCTGAAAGCTATGATGAAGAAGCAGGAGCACATTTTACTGCAAGAGATATTATTTATTTAATGACAGATTTATTAGTTGCCGAAGAAAGAGATATTTTAATAAATGATGACAAAGTAAAGACAATATATGATATGGCTATGGGAACATCTCAAATGCTTGCATGCATGACTGATAGATTACACCAACTAAATAAGAAAGTCAGAGTAGACTGCTATGGACAAGAGTTAAATCCTGAAACTTATGCGATAGCAAAGGCAGATATGCTTATAAAAGGTGGAGATGCAGATAACTTTAAACAAGGAGATACATTAGACGATGATAAATTTAAAGGCTATACTTTTGACTATATTATTTCAAACCCACCTTTTGGTATAGATTGGAAAAAACAAAAGAAAGCAATTGACGATGAAGCAGATAAAGGTGTAAATGGTAGATTTCCAGTAGGTACTCCTAAAATATCAGATGGTCAAATGTTATTTACTTTAAATGGTATTGCTAAATTGAAAGATGATGGAAAAATGGCAATAATTCAAAATGGTTCACCTTTATTTAATGGAGCTGCAGGTTCAGGAGAGTCGGAAATAAGAAAATATATTATAGAAAATGATTGGCTAGAAGCAATAATACAGCTTCCTACAGATTTATTCTATAATACTGGTATTTCAACTTATATATGGCTAATAAATAAAGGCAAAGAAGGAACAATTAGAGAAGGAAAGGTACAATTGATTGATGCCTCGAATTGCTACGTTAATAGAATAAGAAATATTGGTAATAAAAGAAAAGACTTAGATGAAGATTCTAGAAATCTAATTTTAAAAGCTTATGATGAATTTTCAAATAAGGAATATATAGATAATGACAAAACGGTTGAAAGTAAAACTTTTGATAATGAGGATTTTGGATATAACAGAATAACAGTTGAATCTCCTGAATTAGATGACAATCAAGATATAGTAAAAGATAAAAAAGGCAATGTAAAAGCAAACAGTAATAAAAGGGATTATGAAAACGTTCCTTTAAAAGAGAATATTGAAGAATACTTTGAAAGAGAAGTAATACCTTACAATAAAGATGCATGGATAGATAAAAAGAAAACACAGATTGGATATGAAATACCATTTACAAGATATTTTTATAAATATGTAGCACCAGAAAAATCAGAAGATATTTTAGAAAGAATAAAGAAAAACGAGGCTGATATTATGAATTCTCTAAAAAAACTATTTGAGGAGGATAAATAATATGAGAGAAATGAAAGAAAGTGGAATTGATTGGATTGGAAAAATTCCTCAAAAATGGGATACAAAAAGATTAAAAAAAGTATTAGCTGAAAGAAATGAGAAGAATGATCCCATAAAATCAGAAAATTTATTATCGCTATCAATCGAGAGAGGTGTTTTTCCATATTCGGAAAAAACAGGTGGAGGAAATAAAGCAAAAGATAATTTCAAAGATTATAAATTAGCGTATCAAAATGATATTGTTTTAAATAGCATGAATGTGGTAGTAGGAGCAGTTGGATTATCAAAGTATTTCGGGTGTGTAAGCCCAGTGTATTATACTTTATATAGTAGAAATAAAGAATATAATATTAATTATTATAGTTATTTGTTTCAGTCAACTACTTTTCAAAAAAGTTTATGGGGCTTAGGAAATGGAATTGTTGTTAAAGAATCTGATAATGGAAAATTAAATACAATCAGAATGAGAATTCCAATGGAAAAACTTAACAATGTTATATTACCAGTTCCACCAAAAGAAGAACAAGAAGAAATAGAAAAGTTTCTAAATTATAGAATAGATGAAATTGATAATGTAATAGAAAAAACTAAAAAAACAATTGAAGACTATAAAAAGTACAAACAATCTATTACCACAGAAGCAGTTACAAAAGGTCTTAATAAAAATGTGAAAATGAAAGAAAGTGGAATTGAGTGTGTTGGAAAGATACCAGAGCACTGGCGTATATTAAGGACTAAATTTGTAGCAAAAACATTTTTAAAAGGTAGTGGAATAACAAAAGAAGATGTCTTTAATGATGGTAATATACAGTGCGTTAGATATGGAGAGATTTATTCAAAATATGACAATTATTTTAATAAGTGCTTTTCATTAACAAATATAGAAAAAGTAGGGAAACCAGTATATATATCATTAGGAGATATATTGTTTGCTGGTACAGGAGAGCTAGTAGAAGAGATAGGAAAGAATATTCTTTATGAAGGAAGCAAACAATGTTTAGCTGGGGGAGACATTATTATAATGAAGCATGAACAAAATGCGAGATTTTTAAATTATGCATTAAATAGTATAAGTTCTCAAGAACAAAAAAGTAAAGGAAAGGCAAAGTTAAAAGTTGTACATATTTCCGCATCAGATATTGGAAATATTTTGATTGCAATTCCACCAAAAGAAGAACAAAGGGAAATAGCTAATTATTTAGACAAAGTTTATATTCAAATAAATAAAATTATTGAAAACAAACAAAAAATTGTTAAAGAACTAGAACAATATAAAAAGTCACTTATACATGAATATGCAACTGGGAAAAAAGAAGTTATTAATAGTAATATTACGAAAAGTGAAGAATTAAAACATATAAAAATAAATTGCAAAGATAATATTTTTGCACAGGCAATATTACTTTGTAGAGTTATTGAAAAATTGAATCAATACAATTTAGGAAGAGTTAAAGCCGAGAAAACATTATACTTAATAGAAAAAGATATTGGATTTGATTTTAATAATAATTATGTAAGAGAAGCAGCGGGACCGCTATCTGAATCAATATATAAATGTGAATCAGTTATAAGCAATAAAAACAAATGGATTAAAGTAAATAAAGTTAAAAAGCATATAGAATATGAAATTCTTTCGGATTTTAGTAAATACAGTAAATATTATGATAAGTATTATTCTAATTATGATAATCAAATTGAAGAAATAATAGAAAAAGTAAAAAATTACTCAACTGATAAATCTGAGATGGTAGCAACATTATATGCTTCATGGAATGATTTTCTTATAAAAAAAGAAGACGTTACAGATATTAAAATTGTTAAAGATGTAAGAGAAAATTGGAATGATACTAAGAAAAGATTTAATGAACAAAAATGGTTAGATGTGTTAAAAGAAATGAAAGAAATAGAGTTAACGCCAAAAGGATATGGAAATCTTACAACAATTAAGGAGAATTAGTTATGGAAGAAAATGAAAGAAGATTTGAACAAGATATAGAAACTTATCTGTTATCATCTGATGGTGGATATATAAAAGGTAATCCACAAGATTTTGATAGAGAATGTGCATTAAACAAAAAAGATTTATTTGCTTTTATTGAGAATACACAAAAGAATGAATGGGATAAATTCAAAAAAGCTTTTCCTGATGACTATGAATCAAGATTTATAAAGAGATTTAATGATGAAGTAGTAACAAGAGGAATAATTGATGTTATAAGAAATGGAATTAAATATACAGGTGCAGGTACTTTTAAATTCAAATTAGCATATTTTATGCCAGAAACTAATCTTAATCCAGAAGATATGGATTTATATAATAAAAACATATTAAATGAAACAAGACAATTAAAATATTCTACTCAAAATGAAAATTCTATAGATATTGTTTTATTATTAAATGGAATTCCAGTTGTTGCTTTAGAGCTTAAAAACCAAATAACTGGACAAAATTCAGGAAATGCACAAAAACAATTTATGTATGATAGAGATCCAAGAGAATTAATATTTAGATTTAATAGTAGAATAGTAGCATATTTTGCAGTAGATCATTATGATGTAAAGTATACAACTAAACTTGCTGGCAAGAATACATATTATTTACCATTTAATCAAGGTTCTAATGGAGCTGGAAATGTTGGAGGAGCAGGAAATCCAACAAATGAAAATGGATATACTACAGATTATTTATGGAAGAATGTATTAAAGAAAGATTCTTTAATGGAAATAATTCTTAAGTTTGTACATTTACAGGTTAAAGAAGAAATAGAACATAAGAATGGAAAAGAAATAAAGAAAGAAAAGCAAAATATAATATTTCCAAGATTTCATCAATTAGATGTTGTAAGAAAATTGATATGGAATGTAAGAGATTGTGGGGTAGGACATAATTATTTGATTCAACATAGTGCTGGTTCAGGAAAATCAAATAGTATAGCTTGGCTTGCACATAGATTATCAGGATTACACGATAGGAATAATAATGCAGTATTTAATTCTATAATCGTTGTAACAGATAGAAAAGTATTAGATAAACAATTACAAGAAACTATATATCAATTTGAACATCAAAAGGGTGTTGTGGTAAAAATAGATGATGAGAAAACATCAAAAGATTTAAAAGAAGCAATAAATGACGGAAAAAGAATAATTATAACGACACTTCAAAAATTTCCTGTAATATACAAGGAAGTTGATGATGTTAGTGGTAAAAAATTTGCAGTTATAGTTGATGAGGCCCATTCAAGTCAAACAGGAAATTCAGCAAAGAAACTTAAAATTGCTTTAGCAGATAGAGATGAAGCATTAAAGAAATATGCAGAGATGGAAGCACAGGAAGAGGAAAATGAAAAGGATTATGAAGATAAATTAGTTGAGGAGTTGGCAACGCATGGACATCAAGATAATATTTCATTTTTTGCCTTTACTGCTACACCTAAAGCTAAAACATTAGAGCTATTTGGAACAAAACAGGACAATGGTACATTTATGCCGTATCATGTATATAGTATGAGACAAGCTATAGAAGAAGGCTTTATATTAGATGTATTAGCAAACTATATGACATACAAAACTATATATCAAATTGCAAAGAAAACGCCAGATAACCCAGAAGTACCAGAAAATTATGCAACAAGAATTATAAAGAAATTTGAAAGTTTACACGAAATAAATATTTCTCAAAAAACACAAATAATTGTAGAGCAATTCAGAAATGTTACTAAAAATAAGATTAATGGTAAAGGTAAAGCAATGTTAGTAACTGCTTCAAGATTACATGCTGTTAGATATTTCTGCGAAATGAAAAGATATATTCAAGAAAAAGGATATGACGATTTAGATGTTTTAGTAGCTTTTTCAGGAGAAGTTAAAGACGGAGATGAAACATTTACTGAAAGTAACATGAACAAAACTAAAAGTGGTAGAAAAATATCTGAATCACAAACTAAAGAGTACTTTCATGGAGATGAGTTTAATGTTTTAGTTGTTGCAGAAAAATATCAAACAGGATTTGATGAACCTTTATTACATACCATGTTTGTAGATAAAAAATTGAAGGGTATAAAAGCTGTACAAACTCTTTCAAGGCTAAATAGAACATATAACGGGAAAGATGATACACTTGTAATAGATTTTGTAAATGAAGCATCAGATATACAAGAAGCATTTAAGCCTTTTTATGATGTAACTGTATTAGAACATGAAACAGATCCAAATGTTATTTATGATAAATTAAATATGATTAAAAGTTATGGATTAATATATGATGATAATATAGAAAAATTCTGCAAGCTATATTTAAAAGATGGAAAACAAAGTGAAAATGATTTTGGAAAACTAACAAGTTGTGTAAAAGAAACTGTAGATTTATATAATAAATTAGATATAGAAGATAGAGAAAACTTTAGAAAGCAAGTTATAAGTTTTAATAAATTTTATTCATATATAACTCAAATAACATTTTTAGGTGATGAAGAACTTCATAAAACATATATGTATTTAAGGTATGTAGAAAAGTTATTACCTAAAAACAAAATAGAAGCTATTGATTTAGAAGGAAAGCTTAAACTTACATTTTATAATTTAAAGCAAACTTTTAATGGAAGCGTTTCTCTAAGAAAAACAGATGAATCAGAAGGATTAATACAACCTCAAGGTTCTGGAATACCAATAGCTATTTTACCAGAACAAAGATATTTAGAAGAAATTATAAAGAAAGTAAATGATTTATATGCGGGACAATTTACAGAAGCTGATAATTTACTTGTTAGAAATATAATGGATATAATTATCAAGGATGAAGAAGTTAGAAAATCTGCAAAGGCTAATAATGAGGATATGTTTGTAAAATCTGTATTTCCAAAAGTATTTAGTGAAAAAACAAGTAAAGCATATAAAGAAAGCGCTAGTTCATATAAAAAATTATTTGAAAGCAAAGAATTTTATAATGCTATAATGAAATCGTTAGGCAATGTTATTTATAGAATTTTAAATAGCGATGATACAATAAAATATAGCGAGAGAAGCGAAGAAGACTCAAATACAGAATTGAAAGTCACAGAAGATAGTGAAGAATATAAGATAACTGATAAGGAGGATGAAAATGGCTAAGGGAATTATTTATTGCATGACAACAATAGTTCCTGGTTTAGTAAAAATAGGAAAAACAGGAACTGAAAATTTTGAACAACGTATGTACAATTTAGAAAGAAATGGATATGTTAATGTAGTTGGGCTTAAGAGAAGATTTGCAATAGAAGTTGAAGACTATGATGAAAAAGAAACATTAATACATGAAATATTTAGTAAAAGTAATGTACCAAATACCGAATTATTTGCAGTTGATATAGAATTAGTTGTACAGCTACTTTCTTCTCTAGAAGGAAAACAAGTATTTCCAAAATCTATTAGCAAAGAAGAAGTATTTAATACAGCTACAGATGAAGTTCAAAGAAATATAGTTAAATCTAACAAAATGTTAATACCTGATGGAACTTATTATATTTCTGATAAAAAAATTAAGGCGTCAATGAAAGTAGACAATGGTAAATTTATTGTAATAAAAGGCAGCCAATGTCTAGATTGTAATAAAGATTGGATTCCAGAAAGTAGAAAAAATGCTAAAATTGAAAATGGTATTTTATTAGAAGATGTTATTTGTAATTCTCCAAGTACAGCTGGATGGGTTGTATTAGGTAATGCTAACAATGGATGGTTAACATGGAAAACAGAAGATGGAAAATTAATTGATGTGTTTAGAAAAAGTTAATTATACAATCATTAAAAACATTCTTAAATAGAATAAAATATTAAAAACACAAAACAAAACTTTCTTTTTTGGAAATAATATGATATAATATTATTAGAATACAAAAAGGAGAGTTTTTATTATGTTAGGAGATAAAATTAAATTATATAGAGAAAATAAAAAGATGACTCAAAATGACCTTGCTGATATTTTGGAGGTTAGTGCTGGTACAGTTTCAAAATATGAATCAGGTGCTTTAGAGCCTAGTATTGAATCAATAAAAAGGTTAGCTGAATTATTTGAAATATCAATTGATGAATTATTAAATGACAAAGAAGATAAATTTGATATTTCAAAAATAAATGTATTAGGCATGCTTAGAGAACAAAAAGAAATGAAATTAAAAGGAAATTTATATCATCGAACTCAGGTTTCGTTTGCATATAATACAAATCATATTGAAGGAAGTACCCTAACTGAAGACCAAACAAGATATATTTTCGAAACAAATAGTATTTTATTTGAAGGTGCTACAGTTGCAAAAGTAGATGATATATTAGAAACAGCTAATCACTTTAAATTAGTTGATTATATGTTAGATGTAGCAGATAAAAAATTAACCGAAAAAATGATAAAAGAATTTCATAGGATTTTGAAAGAAGGTACTTCAGATAGTAGAGTGGAATGGTTTAATGTTGGAGAATATAAACAAAGGGCTAATACAATAGGAAGTGGTATTAAGACAACATTACCTAATAATGTTGAAAAAGAAATGTCAAAATTAATTGATTGGTATAATTCACTTAAACAAATTACTATAAATGAAATAATTGAATTTCATTATAGATTTGAATGTGTCCATCCATTTCAGGATGGTAATGGCAGAATAGGAAGAATTATTATGTTTAAGGAATGTTTAAAAAATAATATAATTCCATTTATTATTTTAGATAAAGATAAATTATTTTATTATAAAGGTTTGAAAGAATATAAAAATGAAAAAGGATATTTAGTTGATACTTGCTTGAATGCGCAAGATCAATATATAAAAATGATAGAATATTATTTGAAATAATGAATTAAAGAAGGAAGTAAAATGATTAAGAGTGTAGAATTCAAAAATTTTAGAAATTTAAATGGAATATATAATTTTGATAATATATTAAATGTAATAATCGGAAAAAATAATTCCGGAAAAACAAATATACTAGAAGGAATTAAATTAGCCTTTTCAACTATTACTAATGACTATTTTAGAATATCGGTTAGTGATTTTAAGAATAGTATAGATAGTAATGTAATTGAGATTAAAATTGAATTAAAATATGATTCGATACCTAGCTTTGACTTTATAGACAGCGATAATAAGAAAAAATGTGGATTTACTGTTAAAATAAAGAAAACACAAAGTGGAAGGTATGTAAAAGATATAACATTATTAAATGGAAGTCCAGTAGCTTTAGATATTTTAAGAGAAGACCCCAAAATTCCAAATTTATATTTAATACCATTAATTAGAATGGAAGATATTTATACAGCAGGATTAACGACAGGAATTTCGACTTTTATTGAATCAGAAGAAAAATATAAAGAATTGAAAAACGAATCAAAAGAGGCTATAAAAAAAGAACTAAAAACAAAAACAGACAAATTTAAAGAATTATGTAGTAAATTTAATGAAAATCTGGATATTGAATTAACAGATCCCAAATTTTTAAATGAAAGAGTATATATAGTTGATGGTAAATTAGAACATAATTTTAATATTGGAGCAGGATATAAAAGTATAGCCAATATAATGCTAAACACTTTAGATGAAAAGTTTAATATTATTCTAATAGATGAAATAGAAAATCATCTTCATCCTGCATTAATTAGAACACTTGTAAGAGAAATAAGGAGTGTAAATAATACTATTATTATCTCAACAACACATTCACCAGTTGTTATTAATGAATTAAAGATGGAAGAAATAATAGATATCTCTGGGAAAAGTATTAACTTAATAGAAGATAAGAACTGTATAAGAAAATTAAATACATTTCTTCACCCAGGAAGAAATGAGTTAATGTTAGCAGATAATATTGTACTAGTGGAAGGATATACAGAAGAAGTTTTACTAAAGTATTATCTGAGCAGGAATAATTATAATTGGACAATAATAAATGTTGCTGGCGTGATGTTTGAACCATACATTCAATTAGCATGCTTACTAAATAAAAAAATAATAGTGGTAAGCGATAATGATAAATTATTATCAGAAAAACAAGAACAATCAACTAGATTTAGTAGTTTAAAAGCAATATGCGATAAAAATAAAATTAAATTAATTGAAGTTGATAATACTCTAGAGACTGATTTATACAAAAATGGATTTTTGAAAAATTGTAGCGAATTGCTAAAAAAACATAAAATCCATTCTGAATATTATGTAGCTAAAGAAAAAAAGAAAGTTGAAATAGTAGAAAAACTAATAGATGAAGATGTTGATTTGAGTAACTGGCATGTAATAAAGGAGATAAACAATGAATTCAAAAGTAATTAAATTTGTTGCAGGAGCAGGAAAAACTACATATTCAGAAGAATATTTAAAGAATAATAAAAATGGAATATATTTAGCATTTAATAATAGCGTAGTTAATGAACTGAAAGACAAAGGATATTTGTGCAAAACTATTGATTCACTATTTTTTAACTACATTATTCCAAAATTCACATCCATTATACCATTAATTGCAAATGGTGCTACTATTAATTACATTAATAGTGAGAGTATGAAAACATTTCAGAAAGGAATAGCAAATATAAAAATAGAAAAGGATGGAAGTATATATAATCAGAGTAAGAAGACGATTATAAACTTAAATATGAAAAACGAAGAATTACATGCTATGGATAATTTTGCAAATAGTTTTTTTATAAAATCTATATTTGCAAAAGATAGCCTAAATATAAATGACCAACAGAGAGCTGAATTATCTTATTATATAATTGAAAAATTTCCAAGTGAAATAGTAGACTTTTTAAGTTCTAGATTTTCATATATTATTGTAGACGAAGCTCAGGATTTGAAAGGATATAGAGAAGAATTTGCAAAGTTGATACATAAATCAAATATAAAATTAATTTTATTAGGTGATGATAACCAAAATATAAATGGTGGGGGAAAATGGTTTGAAGAATTAAATGCTGATGAGACTAATTTAATAACACATAGGTGTACGGAAAAGATTTGCGAATGGATTAGAAATTATCTAGAAATAGAAATACATGGTAATAAAAATGAGGGTGAGTACAAATCAATAAAATTTTCAGAAATTTTAAAATATGATGATGGTAAAAGAGTATTATTGTATTCAGCTAATACTGGTAAAAACAAAGAAATAATAGAAAACTGGAAAGGAAGAAAAGAGACTATAAAGAAAGTGAAAGGTAGCACAATAGAAAATGATGTTGTTATAATTGGTGAATCATTAAATAAAAAGAACTTATATACAGCAATTACAAGGACTAAAAAGAATGCATATTCTTCAGTTTCAAAAATAAACTGAAAATAATACAAGGCGAGGACAATCTCGCCTTTCTCTGATATATTAAAGTGTAATTATATATTTTTAAAGTGCAAATTTTGCACTTTAAAATGAAACATTATTATTAACACATCCACCAATCAGCTGCACTCCATCACAGAACCCATTCCTATAATACTTCTCATTCCAATAGAAAAGATAATCCATAAAATTCTCATCAAGCTTATTTAACTGCGTCTGTACATATTTTTTATTACATTCAGGAACATTTCTTAAAATATTTTCAGCTATTTCATCAAAATAAATCCAATGCTTTTTATCATCATCGCAAGATAGAGAAGAAATTTCTTCCTCTCTAAACATTAACCACTCTTTTAAAATATCATCATTAACTTCTCTTAAATTTTTCATAATAAAACCTCCAAAATAATTCTTAATTTTATAGAAGATTACAGCCAAAATTTGCTAGGTGAAATTGGGAAAATTTTGGGAAAAATTGCTTCCAAAAACATCCTAAAAATGCATAAAAGCTCAATAAACTAAATCTTCTATAAATGGCTAAATACCAACAAAAACTCTAATTTTTACAAACTTACAAAAAGTGGTCAGGTCTCGCTCATAACCCGAAGGCATCACCAACCTCCAATACATCAACCCTTCCAAATCCATAACCTCAAACATCTTTATAACAATTTAATATATAATCTCATAGAAAACTATTCCATATGATATAATAGCCCAAACTCTAGAATATAAAATAAGGAAACCAAAGAAGGCAGATGCAGATAAATGCATTCTGCTTTTATATTTTACAATAAAAGGAGCAAAAAATATGAAAAGGTTTGAACTAAGAAGCAAAATTCAAAAGAAATATGAACTAGAGAATGGACAAAGGATAACGATAAAACGACTTATTGAAATTTCTGAAAATGAAAAGATTGAAATGAAAGATTTAATATTAATACTTGGATGTTACAAAAATGCAAAATATAAAACGCCAGAATCTTGGACGACTATACGAATGAATCAGGAGTATACAAAGAGGGAATTAGTAAATCTTATAAAAATTGAATTAAAGTATTTGCAAAAGTACGGTAGCAGGATGTACAAGAAACAAGAAGTTTATAATATTTGTGAAAAGTACGGAATTGAGATAGATGATTTCCTAACGTATATATACAATTTTAAGATTTGTTATTATGAGAATTCATATATTTTATCAATGAACAAGGATGGAATTTGGATAGGGGAAAGTCCGACATTATCTAAGGAGTTTATACATGAAAATTATACAGATTTATACAAAAGAATTACAAAGACTGCCAACCAAATGCAGGTTTTGTATGGCTCTAGAGTGAGTAAGGAGGAAATGATTGATATAGGAATGTATTATATTCTAAAACAAGGAAAGATAGAAAAGAATTTAGCTTTTGATAAAGAGAGATTAATAGGAAAACTGCTTTTTAAAGCTAGATACCAGATGCTGGGAGCGGTAATAAAATCTTTTAAAGAAACTAGTATATCAGCTCTGATGGATTTTATTGGAATGTATGATGAAATGGAATATGTGGACAAGATTGACAGTTGGATATATCCTATAAAATGGAAAAAAGTTGAAAAGCTGATTATTGATAATATTCAATTAAACATAAATGCAATTATGAAGAACAGAGAACATGGACTAAGAGATATTACAAAGAAGTTGGATATGCAAAAGGATAGATTTTATCAAATTATAGAAAGTATAGGAGAACAGTTGATACAACAAAATAAAGTACGAATTTGCAAAGATGGAAGAGTGGTGATTATAAATGAGCAAATATAAGATTAAAAGTGCACAAGCAACAGATGAAGTAGTAAGAATATTTGAAGAAAACAGTTTAAATGTAATGGCGACTACAGAAATGAGAAAAGTAGTGGATAAAGTGATAGTGATAGGAATATTTTATTTTTGTATTACGTGTATACTTCAGAAAGTGATATGGGCGAATTTTGTGTTTATGGCTACTGCAATTAGTGCTACTATTTTATATATTTTCTGGAAATTTAATAATATCTTGTATGATAAGAGCAAGAAACTAGGAGGAAAACATTATAAAATGTTTTCTAAAGACAAGTATTATGATGTTATTCAATATAACAGGAAGATAATTTTAAACAGTGAAATAAAGTTGGTCAAAAGTATTCTAATTCAAAATGACATGTACAATTCTGAATGTATGAGAGAGCTAAGAGATTATTTAAAGAATAATAAGAAAAAAGATAAATATGATGACTCAGGTTTTTCGCAAATAGTGGTTGGAGTATATGCTGTACCGATTACTTTTAATATAATTAATATTTATACAGCAATAAGCAAGACTGAGCTACAAGAAAGTATAATAAACATTGCATATATTATGATTTTTGCGATGACTATTGTTGGCATTGCATATATAATGCACATTATTAAGAAAGTAAAAATGATGTCAATTAGCAATTCTTATACATATCCGAGGTTGATAAAGATTTTAACAAACTTGATTATAATAAATTCAATCACTCCGAACCAAAACAACAAATACTCACATAAAAACCACAAAATTTCCACAAAAGCTTGATTAATATGCGTATTAATTGTAAAATTTATATAAAGAATAACAATATCACTAACGAAAAACTTTAGCATCATATAGGAGAATTGTAAAATGATACAGGAGAAAGCAAAAGAATTATATGGAGAGCTTAAACAAGGCAAAGGTTCTGCAAGTCTTTTTGGTGTCAATTATTATGACGAGGAAACTAGAAAAATAATAGAGGTAATTACTAATGAGTGCAAGGCTTCGTACAGGGACAAAAACAATGTTCAAAAACGACATGAGAGCGATTTGGACATAAAAACCGTACGCGAAATTGTCGAGCAATTACTTTCTGATAAGGGAGAAATAAAAAATTCTCTAATAGCAAAGTTGACGACTCAAAGAGGAATCCCAGGGCTAACAAAAGCTATGAAGATAGAGAAAAAAGTTTCTGAGCAAGGATTGCCATATTTGACAATGGATAAACCTTTCCCAGATGATTTTACTAGCATTTTGACTGGTGTACCAAACAGAGAAGAATTAGTGAAGAATGTAATAAACCCTTATGTGGCAAGACTTTCAAAACAAACACCGGAACTAGCTAAAAAGCACCCATTCTCGAGAATGTTTAGTTCGCTAAGAAGAAAAGAAGTGTCAGATAATGAATTAATGTCAAGGTACAAGCAGTATCTAAAAAATAATACTGATCTAAGTGATGAAAAAATTGATAATATGTCGAGATATTTTATATATAATGTCCTTGGAAATAAGCAACTAATGGATCAGCTTGTTACAGACGAAGTACAAGGAAATTCTTTAGAAGTAATAGGAGAGAAGAAGCAGAGAGGCTACAATGGTATGATTTCTAACCTGTCAAATAATTTGATGGATATATTGGGATCATATGAAAATCCAAATAAAGGATTAGAAGAGATACAAAGCATATATGCTAATGTGATGGGGCAACTTCAAGCTTTGGGAACGGATCTTGAAAAGGAACCGGAAAGGATTGAGGAACAAATAATAGAAATAAATAGAAATCTAAATCGACAAAGACAAGAGTACTACGGTAAAGATGGATATAGAAGTGTGAATGTTGGGCTGGGGAAAAAAGATGTTGGTTTTGTGGACTTTCAGAATGTTCCTCAAGCTATGAAACTGTATACTCAGCAATGTGGCAAACTGGTTGAGAATGCTGACAATATGAGCAAGGGAGAGTATATAAAACAAGTTGCAAAGATGCACCTTAGATTCATACGAATTCATCCTTTCCCGGATGGCAATGGTAGAACCGCTCGAGCAATTACAAATATGTTCTTGGCGAAAAAAGGAGAATGTGCTGTTTTTGATAAAAGGACAAAAGGTGATTACAGAAGCTTTATTGAAATGATAAATAGCGAAGATGTGTCGAAATATAAACAAGCCTTAAGTGGAGATGTGGCGATATGTGATCAGATAGAAGATAAAGTAGTATATAAATTAGAAGAATACCTTGGAATCGAACTGCTAGGGGAAAGAGATTTATATAAAGATAGGGACATAACAGAGCCATTACCGATTCGAAAAGAAGCGGATGATAAAGAAAAATAATAAGAACAAAGGTAAAAAGGAGCGAATATTATAGGACGAAACAATTAGGAGTATGAAAATGAAAAGCATATTTGAAAATATCTGTAACAATATACAAGAAAATGGAAAATTGAATCCAAGATTTGATATTAATAAATATATTGAAGATGAGGATATATTAGGGTTTGAACCTGGAACATTAGACGGAATAGCTCGCTACCATATGCAAGAAAAAGAAGATAAAAGGTTCAAAAACTACATTATAAAAATATTAAAAAGTACAGACGAGGAGAATATACAAGAACAAGCTGAAATTATAACAGAATATATAATTAAAAACAAAAAAAGAGCATATCCAACAATTCATACAATATCTAGTTGGATTATAAACAATGCGGACTCAATAAACTTTTCGGCAATTGTCAAACTTGGAATTTATCTTGCAATAACCTCGACAAATGTGGAAGCGGTTAAGATAGGAATATCTATAATAGGATTAGCAGATATAAGCGAAAATAAAGGATTAATAGAAATACTGACAAAATTAGCTTTATGTGAAGAATTCACCTTATACTCAATAATGTCACTAGAACTGCTGGAAAATGAAAACGACATTAAATTTATGCTAGTAAAGAAAGTTGAAGGATGGGGAAAAATACATTTAATAAATTCAATAGATATAACAAATGAAACAATAAAAGAATGGCTAATTATAAATGGGTGTCAAAATACTATTAATTTGGGATATACAGCTCAAGCATTAGCACAAAAGCTAGACATATTAGAAGTTTTAAAAAGAGAAAATTTAACAGAAGAGGAATTCACTGGTATTAGTAATATTATGAGAGGTCTGTTTGATGAAGGGCCTTTTATAAGAATATATGATGATTCAGTTTATTCTGAGCTTATGAGAAGGTATTTAAAACATTTTGACAAATTTATTAATAGTCTGGAGTTTTATGATGTACTAATACTGTTTTCAATATTTATATTCGAAAAACAAGAAAAATCAGAAGAAGATATAAAAATTGCAACGCAAATATCTGATTTGATGGATAGTGAAGAAGTTACAGAAACTCTGAGAGAATCAATTTTAAATAACGAAGATTTATATAAGGTAGTAAGTATCATAAAATACAACAATCAGATTAACTTATATAGTGAAATATTTGAAAAATATAAAGAGAATCCGTTTAACTATTGTTATTGTCTGGAATATTTATTACAGAACGATATTTTTAAAGATAGAACAATGAAAATCCTAAAAGATGACATTGATTTGCATGAATATTACTGTGAACCAGAAAGCATATTAGGAATAAACAATAAATACAGTAAAAATTTAAGTACTATAATACAGATATTAAGAGAATATCCTCTGACTGGAAATGAATTTATCATAGCAGGCTTGAAATCGAAATATATGTATCCTCGAAAATTTGCTATAAGTACAATTGAAATATGGAGAGATAAGTTACATAAAGATATAAGTAAATTTCCAAAAGAAATATATGATGAAATTGTTGTTTTGCAAAAAAAAGAAGTAATTAAAGATTATAGAATTAAACTAAATGAAATTTTGAAAATAGAAGAAGATTTATCTGATTATATTGAGCCAGAGGTAATATGGGACGAAAAAGTAGAAGATTCAGACATTGATTTGGATTTATTTGATGAGAAACTAGATGAACTATTTAAGTCGCAGATAAAAGCAAGAGGAAGGGATTATTATTACAACCAAATGGTATATTCTTGCAGTGAAACAACTAATAATTACATTGCCTTTGTACAAGGAACTGGTTTCGGAAAAGAGTATGAAGTAAAAATAGAAAAGAACAAACAGGGAAGAGTAAAATCTATGAGTTGCAATTGCCCGTATTTTGATAACTGTAAACATGAATATGCAACCATTCTGTACTTAAGAAATAAACAAAAGTAATAAAGATAACTTTGAGATGGGTAACAACCATTCTTGAAGTTATTTTTTACATACAAACTATAACTTTTAAACAAAATAAATAATTACAAATATTTCCATTATTTTTACAAAAATATGGAAATCTATTGTAGAAAAATGTCAGATATGATAGGATGAAGATGGCTATAGACAAAATAACAATGTTAACAAATAGCCAGATTATATTATCAAGGAGGAAAACATATGTCTAATTTATATAGTAATTTGCATAAACTTTATCCGGTTCAAAAAACGCTAAGATTTGAACTTATTCCCCAAGGCAAAACGAAAGAAAATATGGAAAAAAAAGGCATAATAAGAGAGGACGAGCATAGAGCAAAAATATATAACAAAGTTAAAAAATATTGTGACGAATATCATAAAATTTTTATCGAGGATTGTTTAAAAGATATTAAACTAGACAACTTGAATAGATACTATGAATTATACTCTATTGATAAAAAAGATGAAGATCAAAAAGAAGAATTTACTAAAATCCAAGAAAAAATAAGAAAGCAAATTTCTGAATCCTTTAAAAAGGATAGTAAGTATAAAGGATTATTCCAAAAAGATATAATTGATACATATTTAATAAAGATATATAAGGAAGATAAACAAAAACTTCAAGATATTAATGAATTTAACAAATTTACAACATACTTTACGGGATATAATAAAAATAGAGAAAATATGTATTTGGAAGAGGAAAAATCTACAGCCATAGCATATAGATTAATAAATGAGAATCTTCCTACGTTTGTTGACAACCTAAAAATATATAATAAACTTCTAAAATTTATTCCGGAGATAATAGAAAAAATACATATAGAACTAGCAGAGTATATTCAGGTAAATAGTATTGATGAAATTTTTGATATTAGTTATTATAATGATGTTTTAACACAAAAAGGCATAGAATGTTACAATATTATAATATCAGGAAAAACAAAAGATGATGGAACAAAAATAAAGGGAATAAATGAGTACATTAATGAGTATAACCAAACCCATACTAATAAAATTCCAAAATTACGCGAACTATATAAACAGATATTAAGCGATACAGACACAGCATCTTTTAGATTTGATGGTATAGAAGATGATATACAATTACTTGACAGCATTAATTTATATTACCAACAGATATTTCCTATAATTAGTAAAGTGAATGAGCTTTTCTCAAAAATAGATAGTTATAATCTAGACTTAATTTATATAAATAATGATGGAACATTAAGTAATGTTTCAAATGAAGTATATAGTGATTGGAGTTATATAAGAAATCATATAAGTGAAGAATATGATATAGAATATACTGGAAGACTTAAAATTGGTACGGAGCAGTATTCAAAACAAAAGCAAGAGTATTTAAGAAAACAAAAAAATTATTCCTTAGGTTTTTTGATTAATTGTTTGAAAGACGATAAAATAACTGAATATTTATCAAATAATATGAAACGAACTGAGATAGTAGAGAAAATAAAAATGGATTTGGATAATTTCCAAAGCATTCAAATACAAGAAGATTATAAATACTTAATCAAGAATGAAAACTCTATTGCTAAAATAAAAAAACTGTTAGATGATACAAAGCTGTTACAAGAATTTATGAAGACGCTAGTACCTAAAGATAAGACAATAGAAAAAGATAATGAGTTTTATTCAGAATTAATTGCATACTATGATGTGTTTAGAGATATTATTCCGTTGTATAACAAGACGAGAAATTATTTAACGCAGAAACCATATTCTAATGAAAAAATAAAGATTAATTTCGCTTGTCCGACTCTATTGAATGGATGGGATTTAAACAAAGAAGAAGCAAATTTAGGAGTGATTTTACTTAAGGATGAAAAATATTATTTAGGAATAATGAATCCATACTGCAAAAAAATATTTAATGTTGACAATAGAGATTCGGATACAAACAATAATTATAAGAAAATGGAATATAAATTGTTGCCAGGACCAAACAAAATGTTACCTAAAGTATTCTTTTCAAAGTCGAGGATTAGTGAATTTGCACCGTCAGATGAATTACTGGAAAAGTATAATAAGGGATACCATAAAAAGGGTAAAGACTTTGATGTAAATTTTTGTCATGAATTAATAAATTTTTATAAAAAATCTTTAAATAAGCATGAGGACTGGAAAAATTTTAATTTTAAATTTAAAGATACAGCAGAATATAACGATATAAGTGAATTCTATAGGGAGGTAGAAGAACAAGGCTACAAGATTGAATATAAAGAATATTCTGAACAGTACATAAATGAATTAGTGGAAAGAGGAGAGTTGTATTTATTTCAAATTTACAATAAGGATTTTTCTGAATATTCAAAAGGAAGACAAAATCTACATACAATGTATTGGAAAGCCGTATTCGATCCTGAAAATATTAAGGACACAATATATAAACTAAATGGAAATGCTGAGATTTTTTATAGAAAAAAGAGTATAGATGAAAAAATAACACACCCAGCTAATATGCCAGTAGCAAATAAAAATGAAAATACAATAAAAGCTGGAAAAGCTACAAGTTTATTTAAATATAATTTAATAAAAGACAAAAGATATACTGTTGATAAATTTCAATTTCATGTCCCAATTACTATGAATTTTAAGAATGAAAAAATACTTAATATAAACCAAATAGTTAATAAATATTTAAAATATAATGATGATGTTCATGTCATAGGAATTGATAGAGGAGAAAGAAATCTTCTATATGTATGTGTGATTGATAAAGATGAAAAGATTGTATATCAAAAATCGTTAAATGAAATATACAATGAATATCAAGGAATACAATATTCAACAAACTATCATAGATTGTTAAATGAAAAAGAGAATGAAAGAGAGCAAGCTAGAGAAGATTGGAAAAATATAGAGAATATTAAGGAACTCAAAGAAGGATATATGAGTCAAATAATACATATACTTTGTGAATTAATGAGAAAATACAACGCAATAATAGTAATAGAAGATCTAAATAAAGGATTCAAGAATTCTAGAATAAAGGTGGAAAAACAAGTATACCAAAAATTTGAGCAAATGTTCATTAATAAATTAAATTATATGGTATTTAAAGATGTACCAAAGCTAGAAGAAGGAGGAATTCTAAACGCATATCAATTAACAAATAAATTTGAGTCATTTACCAAACTAGGAAAACAAAGTGGAATTTTATATTATATAACAGCTTGGTGTACAAGTAAAATTGATCCTACCACGGGATTTATTAATAGATTTTATATAAAATACGAAAACTTCGAAAAGTCTAAAGAATTTGTAAATAGGATAGATGATATCAGATATAATCCAGACGAGGGATTATTTGAATTTGACATTGATTATAGCAAGTTTTCAGATAGACTTAATGAAACAAGAAATAAATGGACATTATGTAGCTATGGAGAAAGAGTATATACACATAAAAATAACAAAGAAATATGGGTAGACGATAAAATCCAATTAACAGATGAATTTATAAAGTTATTTAAGAAATATAATATAGACTTAAACAATATAAAAAATGAAATTAGTGGAAAAGCAGATATAGAATTTTTTAAAGGAGGAGAAGATAGTTTAGGATTTTTACAATTATTTAAACTAATGGTTCAAATGCGTAATAGTATAACAGGAAAAGAAGAGGACAATTTGATCTCTCCTGTAAGAAACAATAAAGGAATATTCTTTGATACAAAAGCTAAAATAAAAGGGCTACCAGAAGATGCAGATGCAAATGGTGCATATAATATAGCTAGAAAAGGATTAATGCTTATTGAACAGATGAAAAAAACTGATGACGATAAATTAAATAAAATTAAGTATAACATTACTGAAAAAGAATGGCTAGACTATATACAGAATAGAGGTGTGTAGTGGAAGAAACTATTCTAATATCGTATTTAAATGATTTTATATTTTGTCCTATCTCTATATATTTTCATAAATTATATGGAAAACTAAATAAAACACTATATCAATCTGAAGATCAAATCAATGGAACAAATGCTCATAAGGCTATTGACAATAAAACATATTCATCAAGAAAAAATATTTTACAAGGTATAGATATATATTCACAAAAATATGGAATCGAAGGAAAAATTGATATTTTTGATATTGGCAAAGGAGAACTTGTAGAGAGAAAAAATAAAATTGTTCAAATATATGATGGATATGTTTTTCAAATATATGCTCAATATTATGGGCTAATTGAAATGGGTTATGAAATAAGAAAACTGAGTTTATATAGCGTAAGTGATAATAAAAAATATAATGTGAAGCTACCAAAAGAAGATCTAGAAATGAATATAAAATTTGAAAAACTAATAAAAGATATTCACGAATTTGATATAGAAGCTTTTAAACAAAAAAATATAGAAAAATGTAAGAGGTGTATATACGAACCTGCATGTGATAGGAGTTTAATATGTTGACAGAGCCAGATTTTATTGAAAAGAAGATAATAATAGTTGTGCCACAACGAGGAGATAAGATATCATTTAAAAATGATAATATAATTATTACTGATATAGATGGTAAAATAAAATTTCAACTAACATGTTATAAGCTTTTTGCAGTATTTATTGTTGGAGGTTTTACAATAACAACAGGAATAATAGAGAAAAGTAAAAAGTTTGGGTTCTCAATAGTCCTATTTTCTACAACATTTAAAGTGTATGCAACAATTAACTATATGATGGAAGGAAATACTCTTTTAAGAAAAAAGCAATATATGACTCAAAAATCAAATGAAATTGCAAAGGCAATAATAATTAACAAGATAAGAAATCAAAGGGACATATTAAAAAAGCTCAGAGACAAAACAATATCGGATGGCATTCTGAATTTAGATATCCAAATAGACAAACTGGTAAGAAGCAGACCTGACAATTATGAAATTATGGGCATTGAAGGTGTAGCGGCTAAGGTGTATTTCAACAGATTATTTAAAGAATTTGAGTGGAATGGAAGGCAACCAAGAGTAAAAAGAGATAAAATTAACTTACTAATGGACATAGGTTATACAATACTATTTAATTATATAGAAGCAATCTTAAATATTTATGGATTTGATGTATATAAAGGAAATTTACATAAGGAATTTTATAAAAGAAAGTCACTAGTTTGCGATATAATAGAACCGTTTAGGCCAATTATAGACTACAAAATTAGAAAGTGTATGAAACTTAGGCAATTAGACAACTATAAATATACCATAGATAATGGACAGTATCATATAGACTGGAAAGATGGAATGAACTTTATGTTACTAATGTTAGAAGGAATAAATGAATACAAAAGAGAAATATTTAAATATATTCAACAGTATTATAGATGGACGATGAAAGAAAAAGGTATTGAAGAATTCCCAAAGGTGGTGTTATTAAATGATTCTGATAAGCTATGATATACAAAATGATAAATTAAGAACAAAATTTGCAAAATATATAAAAAAATATGGTTATAGATTACAATATTCTGTTTTTGAGATAACCAACAGTAAAAATGTATTGAAAAATATTATGTGTGAAATAACAAATATGTTTGAACAGAAATTTGGACAAGGCGATAGTGTAATGATAATAGAGACAAGTGAAAACTGTAAAATTACCAAATGGGGCTTTCCAAAAAACGAAGAAGATGATATAATTTTAATAAATTAAGACTACAAACCGGAGTCTTAATTTGGAAATTTAGCTAAATGAGGTATTAAATGATAGAAAAATGCAATAAAAAGCTTAAATTTATATGCAAAAATGAACTATTTAATATATGTATAATGATGTAAGGGTTTAATACCTTATATAAATTTCTACTATTGTAGATTTAATGGTGTCAGCAAGGATATTGTTAGTTTAATACCTTATATAAATTTCTACTATTGTAGATATATTTGCTTTTAATACTTGACTAGAGGTTTAATACCTTATATAAATTTCTACTATTGTAGATTTTGTTATTGGTATTATATAGTACAAGTTTAATACCTTATATAAATTTCTACTATTGTAGATAGCATCTAAACCAAGTTGTCTTAATTTGTTTAATACCTTATATAAATTTCTACTATTGTAGATCCAGACGACATGTTAAACACTTTAGAATGTTTAATACCTTATATAAATTTCTACTATTGTAGATTCATAGGTAAACTAATCATAACTTTCATGTTTAATACCTTATATAAATTTCTACTATTGTAGATTGCTGCTTTATTTGTATATATGTTATGTTTAATACCTTATATAAATTTCTACTATTGTAGATCCTTATTCGGCTAATATGAATGCAATGGTTTAATACCTTATATAAATTTCTACTATTGTAGATTAACTGAATACGCAGTAAATTATGTAGTTTAATACCTTATATAAATTTCTACTATTGTAGATCCAACCGCCCTATTTTATCGATTAAAGTTTAATACCTTATATAAATTTCTACTATTGTAGATCTGATATAATATGTATTTTATATATTGTTTAATACCTTATATAAATTTCTACTATTGTAGATTACTATAAAATAAAATAAAAAAATAATAGGTTTAATACCTTATATAAATTTCTACTATTGTAGATGGTATGCTCTACAATGTAACAACTTAGTTTAATACCTTATATAAATTTCTACTATTGTAGATATTTGTTGTACCTCCTTGAATATTTTGTTTAATACCTTATATAAATTTCTACTATTGTAGATCTAGTTCTTCTTTCTTTAATTTTCTAAAGTTTAATACCTTATATAAATTTCTACTATTGTAGATTATATCAGTACAAGTATCTTCTGTTGTTTAATACCTTATATAAATTTCTACTATTGTAGATCCACAAAAGGAAAAGAAATAAAAACGTGTTTAATACCTTATATAAATTTCTACTATTGTAGATAAGATAGATATGACATATATAAAAATGTTTAATACCTTATATAAATTTCTACTATTGTAGATTCTAGTAATCTTTTATAAGCTTTCAATGTTTAATACCTTATATAAATTTCTACTATTGTAGATTACTATAAAAAAATAAAAAAATAGTAGTTTAATACCTTATATAAATTTCTACTATTGTAGATATTGTATCATTATAGATAAAGTTATTGTTTAATACCTTATATAAATTTCTACTATTGTAGATTACATAAAAAAATAAAAAAATAGTAGGTTTAATACCTTATATAAATTTCTACTATTGTAGATTTAAAACAATGGTTGTTAGAGTAAAGAGGTTTAATACCTTATATAAATTTCTACTATTGTAGATGAGTGGTAAATTATGGAGATATTAAGTTTAATACCTTATATAAATTTCTACTATTGTAGATTTGTCTGTTATATCTAAATAGTCCTCTGTTTAATACCTTATATAAATTTCTACTATTGTAGATATGAGATATTCACTGTTTTGATGAAGTTTAATACCTTATATAAATTTCTACTATTGTAGATGATGCGAGTTATTTAGCGATGTCAGTGTTTAATACCTTATATAAATTTCTACTATTGTAGATCCCATCTAATATGAGAAGTTTAGAATCGTTTAATACCTTATATAAATTTCTACTATTGTAGATCATTAGATAAAACTACCACCATAAAGTTTAATACCTTATATAAATTTCTACTATTGTAGATTGATTACAATACTTTGCGTCAAATGATTGTTTAATACCTTATATAAATTTCTACTATTGTAGATCTTAGATTATTTAGATAAATGTTACAGTTTAATACCTTATATAAATTTCTACTATTGTAGATAGAACGAAATCAAATGTGAGTATTGAAGTTTAATACCTTATATAAATTTCTACTATTGTAGATTCTTGCTCTGCGTTGCTTTGTTGTTTGGTTTAATACCTTATATAAATTTTTGCTATTGTAGATTTACAAGATGTCAAAAACAAAGATGGTTTAATAAAAATGATTTTTGTAGTATTTTGCAAAATTCGACGAAGTTCGACACATTGAATTTAAAATGGATGATATAATTTTATGTAATATGTAAAAGGAGATGAACTATATGAAATGTCCAAAATGTGGTAGTGAAAATGTTAGTTTTCAAATAATAAATGAAAAAAAATTAGTTACAAAACACCATGGTTTATTTTGGTGGTTGTGTATCGGATGGTGGTGGATACCAGTAAAATGGATATTTTTGACTGTACCAGCATTATTAGCGGCGATATTTATAGGAAAAAGAAAAAAGATAAAAAATATTACAAAGACAATGAGTGTTTGCCAAAATTGCGGCAATACTTGGAAATGCTGAAAAATAATGTAATTGCTAATATAGCAGAAAACAATCATAAAAAAATTTATAGCGAAATAAAATACTTGTGGCACCAATTTAAAGGATATAAAATTCAAGATCAATTCGTAAATGACTTGTATTATAAATGGACTCAAGCTTATTATAGTAATAATACTTTAAACAGCAGTGAAAACTATTCAATAGAAAAAATAGTAAAGAAAGATATGTAAAAGCTGATAGACAAGTAACTACAGGAAATGATCTAAAGTGGGAAACACAAGTTGAAAATTATATAAACAGTAATATAAGATAAGGAAAAGACATTCAAGTAAAAACAGAGAATGGAGCGATATTAACAATCACTAAAGATACAGCGGGAAAAGCAAAATTCAGGAACCAAATAACTGATAAGAAGGTAATAATTTAAATAATAAAGAGTTTCTATCAAAATTAACAGCAGAAACGCATATAGATGAATTAGCAGAAATTTCAAAAAAATTAACAAGCAACTAATCCCAGATTATAAAAATCACAATTTTGCAAAAGATGGTTTTGATTATAGAAGTGCATATTTTGAAGATTTTGATGGACAATATTATAAAATTACAATGTCAGTTGGAAAAAGTGGAAACATTGATACTATATACAATATTGGAAAAATGGACAAAAAAATAGAAGTAAATCTACAAATAGAGGGTTCAAAGACCCGAACGGTAATAATACCGCTAGTAGTAGAATTTCTTCCATCAATAGTATAACAAATTCAAACGAAGATGTCAACACTACTACTAAATATTCTATGCAGGAATCTGAAAATAATACTTTATAGCAAGATTACTGTTTTAGTATTGTGTTATTTTAGATAGTAATAAAACATAATGTTTAATGAATATTTATCTTTTTCAAGTAAATCTAAATATAATGAAAATGCTAATGTGGTAATATATACAGTATCAAGCAAAGCAAAAGATTTAAGAAGCTTTAATCCAGACGAATCTGAAATATTATATCCAAGAAATAGTAGGTTTATTGTTGAAAATATAAAGAAAGTAAATGGTAAATATTATTTATTATGGAGGGAAATTTAATGAAAAATCCTAGATGGATAAATGAAATACCTAAACCAATACCAATAAATGAAAAAGTTGAAATAACAGATGAAATGAGAAAAGAAGCAGAAGAGTTTTCAAAAGCAGTTGAGACTGGAAAAATTGATGAATGGTTTAATAAAAAATAAATTCTTATAATATTCGACGAAAATCGACATACAAAGTCGAATTTAAAGGATATAAAACTCAAGACCAATTCGTAAATGATTTATATTATAAATGGATTCGAGCTTATAATAGTGATAATAAGTTAAACAATGCTACTACTTATAGTATACAACAAGATAGTAATGGCAATAAATATGTAAAAGTAGATACTGATCAAAATATATTTGATGGCAAATCATTAAAAGAACAAAAAGAAATAGCTAAAAGATATATACTAGATAATTTTAGAGAAAATGGATTACTAAAAGATAATGAAAGTATTAATATTTCAAGAAAAACTGCAAATGAATATACTAATCCCAAAAATATAAGTTCAAAGAAACAATTATCAGATAAATTAAAAGCTTCAACAGAATTAGATAATTTATTAGAAATATCAAATTATAAGTATAGTAATGCAGATGATGGAAGACATATATTTGCAAAAAATGGTTGGGATTATTACGAAACAACATTTCAAGTTGGAAACAAGACATATACAGGATTATTAAATATAGCAAAAGGGGATAATACAAAGTTATTATATGACATAACAAAAATAGAAGAGATTAGTCCTTACAGTGTGAAAACTGTATCAACGACTAACTCTTCAACTAATAATAGTATAACACCTTCAAATGAAAATGTCAATACTACTAAATATTCTATGCAGAAATCTGAAAATAATACTTTATGGAAATCATACTTAGAAAAAGAATAGAGGTTAATTAATGAAAATAGATGATATATTAGAAATACTTTTTGACGGAACAAAAGAAGAAATCGAGAGAATGCTAAAAGAACAGAAAATATCATACAGTTTTGCTAACAGTTTAGAAGCATATATAGTAAAAAATAATAATACTTTAGAGATTGTTAGAGGAAACAAATGCCATTATATACCTAATTGTGTAAAATATTTTGGTAAAAAGTGTACTATATGAAATAAAATGGTAACAAACAAGAGTTGACTAATGATCATATTGTAGTTATAATTGACAAACAAGAATTATAGAAAAAATGTACTATATAGTAGGATAGACAAGATACTAGAAAAAATAATAAAAGAGATAAGAGAATGCCATTTCATCTTATATCGAATAGAACAGAAATAAGAATAGTAGTTATAATAATATGTATGTGATTATAAAGTCTAAACTTAAATAATTATATAAAGGAAGTATTAGCAATGAAAAAAGCATTTAATGAAAAATTTAAAAAAGATTTTTTGAATGTACAAAAAGGTGAGAATTGGAACAGATTGAAAGAAAAGTATAATGTATCAGAATTTCATTGGGATAATGAGATGAAAGAACATTTTGAAAAGTTGCTGGGAAGATATAGTAGTTATGAAGATTATAGAAAGAATAACAATGCTAGTCGAAAAAAGGACAAAAAATAGAAGTAAATTTTTTTAGGAGCTCAAAATTTGAATTACACAAATACTACTAGTAATAAAGGAATAATTTAATAGTATATCATCAGCCGAATGATATTGTTAATACTGCTAAATATTGATGCGAAAAAACAAAAATGCCATCTTTTAACAAGCATAAATAGAAAAAAGAAAAAGAGTATAAACACGAGTTAAAAATACATTAAAATTACATTTTAGGTTAGAAATTTTCTTATACCATAAAAAGAAAACTAATAAAATCTCATTCCATTAATCCACATTTTGTGCTATAATTGTGGAAATAACAAACCTAAAAGGAGGATTTTATGGCGGAACTTTGGGATATATATGATGGAAACAAAAGAAAAACAGGAAGAACGGCAGAAAGAGGAGTTTATGAGTTTAAAGATGGAGAATATCATTTGGTAGTACAAGCCATTATTTTAAACACAAAAAATGAAATATTGATTAGTAAGAGAGCTCCATTTAAAAAGTTTGGTGGAATGTGGGAATGTAACGGTGGTTCTGCGTTGAAAGGAGAAACAAGCTTAGAGGGAATTCTAAGAGAAGTAAAAGAGGAGTTAGGAATTAAATTTTCGAAAACAGAAGCTATTTTCCTAAAAGAGGTAAAACGTGAAATGGTCCCTGCAAATTTCAAAGATTTGTGGTTGTTTAAACGTGATATAAGTGATGAAGAGATTACCTTCCCAGATGGAGAAGCTACAGAATTTAAATGGGTGAGCATAGACGAGTTTATGGAAATGTTTAATAATAAAGAAATTGTGCCAACTGTTGATTTTGGACGAGATGAATATGAATTGGCGCTAAGAACTAAACAAAGAGAGTCTTATGGATTCATAGGAAAGAATGTAAGCGTGAGAATAGATAGACCTTTAAATAGCAAGCATCCAAAGCATGGATTTGTATATGAAGCAAATTATGGTTATGTTCCAAATACAGTAAGTGGCGATGAAGAAGAGCTGGATGCTTATGTATTGGGAGTGAATGAGCCCGTGCAAGAGTTTACAGGAAAGTGCATAGCTGTGATTCACAGAACAAATGACGATGATGACAAATTAATAATTGTTCCAGAAGACAAGAATCTTACAGATGAGGAGATTAGAAAGTTTACAAATTTTCAAGAACAATTTTTTGAAAGTGAGATTATCAGATAACATTTGTATCAAGACCAAGTGATGATTTGGGCGCGGGAATGATTTTATATGATGAATAAAAGAGGAGCAAACTGATGGATAAAAAGGAAGAATATTTAAACGAATTATTAGAAAATCCGAGTGGTGCACAGGTATTAAGTGATAAACTAAGCCAGTTACTAGAAGATAAGGAGTTTTACAAATATGGATTGCTAGTTCCAATCATAGAAAAGTTATTAAGTAGTGGATATGAAAATACGGTATTAAGCCAATTTTCTCACATTTTACAAAGAGCGTTAAAAGATGAGATTCTGGATATTGCAGAGATGATTTCGGATGTGCCAGAGGGGCAAGATACATTAACCAATAATGCAACACAAGTCATTGCAAGGTTGGATGGAGAAGATATCGTAGATTTTATTGATTTGCTTAGTGATGAGAAAAAGCAAGAAATGTTTGAGAGAAACGAATATTCATATAATCTTTATAGACAGGGACTAATTCGAGAATCAACATTAGGTGGAATTATTAAGGGAGATGTTTCGATATTTGTTGAAGAAATCATTAAAGAAGTTTCGGAAGGAAAAGAGTTAAAGAAAATCGGAGATGAGGGCACTTATAGTGATGCAATAGAGACAAATGGATATGTCATAAAGTTGGGCGAAACTAGAGATAAGTTTGAAATACCATACCATCCTAATATTTTGCAACCTTTGTTGAGAGAGAAAATCTCAGACAAAGAGGGCAAAGATGTTTTAATTGTCGAGGTACAAGACAAGGTTGATACTAAAAACGTAACAGAACAGCAAAGGCAAGAGTTGATAAATAAACTTAAGAAATCTAAGATTAAATGCAAAGATATTCTATATGGAAATATTGGAATTCTTCAAAAGCCTAACCAAAGAAGATTGTTTGATGGTGTTGGAGGAATAACAGATCATAAAAACATAAAAGAAGAAACACTAAAACCGGGAGAGCCAGTTGTATATGATACTGATATGATAGAATATGATGATTCTGATAGATAACCATTGCATAAAGCAAATAATATGATATAATGCTACTTAGTAAAAGGCGAAAGATATAAGACTAACATTTGAAATTTATTAACATACCAAGGGTATGCCGATAAATTTCAAATTTGTTTTATAAATAAAAGTCTTGGAAAGGAATTAAATAAAATGGATTTAACAATTGAAGTGGAGGATTACAAGTTAAATGTGAGAGCTGCTGGAATTATAATTCATAACAACAAAGTCTTAACACACAGAAATCTTAACTCGAATCACTATACTTTTATAGGAGGAAGAGTTGAAATCGGCGAAGATTCAGCAACTACCGTAAAAAGAGAAATTGAAGAGGAACTTGGAAAAGAAGCTGAGATAATAGAACATGGAGGCGTAATAGAAAACTTTTTTGAGATGAAAGGTGCTAAGTATCATGAGATGTTATTCATTCATAGAGCGGAATTTGTAAATGAAGAAGATAAGAAAATTGAATATACATTGAAGAATAGAGAGGGCAAAGACTATTTGCAATATGAGTGGGTAGATATAGATAAGATAGATGATTATCCAGTAAAACCATCAATAATAAAAGAGATATTAAAACAAGGAAAATTTCCGGTACATATGATAAACAAAGACTAACACGAAACTATAATTACAGAAATATGGCTTAAACGTTGATTTTTTCGGCATAATTTGATATAATTATTTACATAAAATTCTGAAAGGAGGACGTGCATATGGCGAATGCCAAGCACAACAAGAAACGGTTTAAGGGCATAATCACGATTCTCATTCTGATTGTGCTCGTCGCCACGTCTGTGGTGATGATTGAGAAGGAGCCGAAGGCGCCTAGATCTGGACAGGTAAACCAGCCGGCAATCAACCAGAATGGAGAACCCTTAGGGGAACTCCTGATGACAATGATTGATGTAGGACAAGCAGATTCCTTTCTGTTTGAACAGAAAGGGAAAGTAGCAGTTGTCGATTGTGGAACGCGGTCGACGGGAAAGGATGTAGTTTCTTATCTTAAAGGCAAAGGGATAACACGAATTGATTATCTTATTGGAACTCATCCTCATGAGGACCACATGGGCGGCATGTATGCAGTTCTTACTAGCTTTGATATCGGAACAGTTATTATTCCGAAGGTAACAAAAAGCGAGATTACCACGAACTGGTATACCAAGCTCATGGGAGAACTTAGTAGTGGTAAATATGATGTGCAGTACTCCGAAGTTGGCCATGAGTATACTCTTGGCCAGGCAAAGATGAAAATCATTGGACCTATTACAGAGCCTGATGACGAAAACCTCAACAATTATTCGATAGTGATGAAAGTCTCCTTTGGAGACATGGATGTCATTATGACTGGTGATGCTGAGGAGCAGGTTGAAAAAGAGATCCTTCAGTCTGGTGCAGATCTTGATGCAGAAATGCTTAAAGTGGGACACCATGGTTCGCAGACTTCTACGAGTGATGCGTTTTTGGATGAGATAGATCCTGATTATGCGTTGATTAGTGCAAAAGTCGGAAACAAGTATGATCATCCGATGCCAGCAACTATGGCTAAGCTAGAAGTGCGGAATATTGAAGTGTACCGCACTGACGAACAGGGAAATGTGGTAATAACGATTACCGCTAAGAAAATTACATTCAACTGTACTCCGGGGGACTACCAAAGCGGAACCCAGTTAGCAGAAAGTTCCAAAAAAGGAGGGTGACTGATATGGAAAGCTTCGCTTCCATTGACCGCATCGAGGGCAATTTCGTTGTCCTTGAAGTAGAGCTCGTAAGAGCACAAGAAAGAGCGGAATACGACTTTTTGGACGATGACCAAACCGTATTCGTAGATGTACCCAAAAGTATGGCGACCAAGCTTGGAGACATCCGAGAAGGTGATATCCTTCTGGTAACGCACCAAGATGGAATCATTTCTAACATTGTTTGCAAAGATGATGTTGAAAAGAGAAAAAGAGTGGAGAGACTCGCAAAAATCATGAGCAAAATCTAAACCGGAACAGGAGGGGAAATATTTCCCCTCCTGCATTTTTTAGAGTAAAAATATTGAAATTAAAGCTATTTTGTTATATAATAATTAAGCTATAAAAATAAAGGAGAGATTTTATGTTTCAAAAATTAGAAGCTGTAGAGCAAAGATATGAAGAACTTACTAAAAAGATATCAGATCCAGATGTAATTGCAAGAACCAGTGAGTGGACACAATACATGAAAGAGCACGCTGAAATTGAAGAGGTTGTTTTAAAATACAAAGAATATAAAAAGGTAAAACAAAGTTTAGTAGAAGCTGAAGAATTAATGAAAGATCAAGAAATGAAAGAACTTGCCGAGGAAGAGGCAAAAGCTGATAGAGAGAAACTTCCAAAGTTAGAGGAAGAGCTAAAAGTATTACTAATACCAAAAGACCCAGATGATGATAAAAACATAATCTGCGAGATAAGAGGTGGCGCTGGAGGAGATGAAGCAGCACTATTTGCAGGAACCCTATTTAGAATGTATTCAATGTATGCAGAAAGAAAGCACTGGAAACTAGAAGTACTAAATGAAAACGAAACAGGATTAGGTGGATACAAAGAAATATCATTTATGATTTCTGGAAAAGGTGCATACAGTAGGCTAAAATATGAAAGTGGAGTTCATAGAGTACAAAGAGTTCCAGAAACAGAAGCAAGTGGAAGAATCCATACATCAACAGCAACAGTCGCAGTTTTACCAGTAGTGGACGATGTACAAATAGACATAAATCCGGCAGACATAAAGCTAGAAGTGTTTAGAGCGTCAGGAGCTGGAGGACAGCATGTAAACAAAACATCATCAGCAGTAAGATTGATTCACATTCCAACAGGAATGGTGGCAGAATGTCAAACTGAACGTTCTCAAACTCAAAATAGAGAATATGCTATGAAGCTATTGCAATCAAGATTATACGAAAAAGAAAGACAAGAAAGAGACTCAAAACTTGCAAGTGAAAGAAAGAGCCAAATTGGAAGTGGAGATAGAAGCGAAAAAATTCGTACATACAATTACCCACAAGGACGTATAACAGACCACAGAATTGGCTTAAGCATCTATCAAATGGAAGATTTCTTAAATGGAAATTTAGATGAGATGATAGATAATCTAATTGCAGCAGACAGAGCAGAAAAATTAAAAGGATCAGATGAATAATAGAATATAAAAGACAAAAATGAATACAATTTATTAGTATTCATTTTTTTATATAAAATATGTTGAAAAATGTAAAAAAATGTAGTATTATGTATGTAAAATAATGAAAGGGGGACTAAACAGTGCACTATACATACGGAACAGACTTCGCAGATATCTCTACAACAACAGCAACAAAAGCAGCGTCAGGAATGATATGGGTAGTAATATCTGCTATACTTGCAGTTATAGGAGGAATAGTATTATACTTCACATTTTTAAGCAAAAAAAATGAAGGAAAATTTACAGGATTCTTAGGATGGATGTATGATTTCTTAACATTCAAAAAAATGATGATAGAAAACTTACTAAAAATCTTATACTTAATTGCAACAATATTTATAACATTAGGATCATTTGCACTAATATCAACAAGTTTCATAGCATTCTTAATGACATTAGTATTTGGAAATATAGCAGCAAGAGTTGGATATGAATTATTCCTAGTAACATTAGTTATTTGCAGAAATACAACTGACATTAACAAAAAATTAGGAAACAAAGAAGTAACAAAAAAAGAAGAAGAACAATAATTCTTTCAAAAAATAAAGAGACAAACCGTTAGAACCAAGAGGCCTAGCGGTTATTTTTATGCCAAACCATGAAAGAACAGAGGCAGATGCTGAAATACTAAACAACATAACGAAAGATGAAGACTATACATTTACAGTCAAGTAGATGTATAGGTCTTTTTTGTACATAATAATCAACTTCTTGAATATAAATTAAAGACAGGAAGTGATTTTATTGAGTGAATTATTAAAAGTAACATTAATAGGATTGTTCTTTGGAACATTTGGAACAACCATTGGTGGAATAATTGGAATAAAATTTAAAAATCCATCAAATAAATTTTTAAGTTTTATATTATCTTTTGCGTCTGGATTAATGACTGCAATATTGAGTTTTGATCTAATTCCAGAAGCACTAAAAATTTCGTCCATTCCTAACGCTGTAATAGGAATACTCTTAGGCATAATATGTATGATGGCTTGCAATATAATAGTAGATAAAAAGTTTAAAATACAAAGTTCGGGTACAGATACAAAAAGAAATCTATTAAGAACTGGAATAGTTACTAGTATAGGATTGGCACTACATAACTTTCCAGAAGGATTGGCAATAGGCTCAGGATTTGGCGCATCCCTAACATTGGGATATTCATTAGCTGTTGCAATTTGTATACATGATGTACCAGAAGGAATATCGATGGCGGTGCCGATGAAAAATGGAGGAATGAACTCAGGTAGAGTTTTATTCTATGTAATATTGTCTGGGATAACTACAGGGATAGGAGCATTTGTGGGGAAAATAATAGGAGAAATATCTGAGGATGTTATTTCTATTTGCCTAACGTTTGCAGCAGGAGCAATGTTGTACATAGTTTCTGGGGAGCTAATACCGGAATCGAATTCATTATATAAAGGTAGATTTCCGACTTTGGGAAATATAGTAGGCTTTATATTAGGATTAATTGCAGTAAATATATAATTGCTAATTCAAAAAATTAAAGCAACAAAGTAAACATAAAATAATAGACACATATA
>OGXX01000127.1_pt1 | contig 76107 bp, 60 predicted proteins | sample 1576301 | NCBI WGS metagenome assembly OGXX01 (sample SAMEA3541469, study PRJEB24748) | human gut metagenome | biome: human gut; feature: human-associated habitat; material: faeces | place: China | collected 2012
GAAAGTAATTTTCTCTATTAAAACATTGTCTCCAGTCACTTCAAAGTGAAGATTTTTTCCTTTTGCATCGAAGGTTACATTTCCTTGACTGGAGATGGTTACTCCTTTTTTATTCAGAATTATAGTACTATTAGGGGTTCCAGTACCATTTTTAATCATGACATAATCATGATCATTTATTTGACTGTATTTGTTTAAAAAGTCCTTTACAGTCCAAGACCAATAAACATTATTTCCTTCTGGAGCATAGTTATCTTTGAAATTACAATCGGACATAGTACTATTTGCACCACCCCAAGTAATAGATCCACCATACACATTGGCGATGTTGTTAGTGAAAGTAGAGTTAGATAGGGTACCATTAACACCTGCCCAGTGAATTGCACCTCCCATAGTATGTGCATTATTATCAGCAAAAGTACAATTAGATATGGTATCATTAGCAGCGCTTGTAGCCCAGCAAACAGCACCACCATAAGCAGCAGAATTACCAATAAAAGTAGAACTAGATATAGTACCATTAAAACCTGACCACCAAATACTACCTCCTTGTTGATTAGCAGAATTATTAAAGAAAACAGAATTAGTTAAACTACCATTTGCTCCATTCCAGTAAACAGCACCTGCAACAACATAAGCAAAATTGTTATTGAAAGTACAATTATGTAAACTGCCCTTATTTCCTGTCCATTGGACAATACCATAATTAGCGTAGCAATTAACAAAATTAGAATTAGCTAAAATACCATTTGCTCCATTCCATTGAACAGCACCACCAGCACTAGCAGAATCATTGATGAAATTACAATTGATTACTTTACTATTATTCGCGGACAAATGAATACCTGCACCATTATTGGCAGTGTTATTAATAAAATTAGAATTGGATAATATACAATTTGTAGAATTCCAGTAAACTCCACCACCGTACTGGTTCGCATGGTTATTTGTGAAATTGGAATTAGTTATATTGCTATTGTTAGCTCTTGAATTCCAATAAATAGCTCCACCATTAGTCGCATTGTTATTACTGAAATTTGAATTAGATATAGTGCCGTTAGCGCCATTCCAGTAGACTGCACCACCAGAAGCTGCTAAATTATTGGTGAAAGTACAATTATTTATTTTACCATTAGCGCCATTCCAGTTAATTGCACCACCATAAACTGCTGTGTTGTTTATGAAATTGGAATTATTTATGATGCCTGAGTCACCAGACCAGTAGACAGCACCATTGACTTTTGCAGTATTGTTAATGAATCCACAACCATTGATAGTACCATTAGCCAGATACCAATAAACACTACTACCCAAATTAGCAGTATTGTTAATGAATGTACAATCATTAATATTGCCATTAACACTATTCCAGTAAATACAACCTCCATTATTCGCGGCTATATTATTTTTAAAATTGCAATTAGTCATTGCACTATTCAGCGCATTAACACTCCAATAACCAACACCACCATTATTGCCGGCTCTATTATCTGTGAAATTACAATCAATTACCTTACCATTGGAACTAGTCCATTGAAAACTACCACCATTACTATTAGCAGTATTGTTAACAAATGAACAACTAGACACAACACCATTTATACCCTCTTTATTCCAATAAACGGCACCTCCACCACTAGCATTATTACCAATAAAAATAGAATCACTTAAAATACCATCTGAACTATTCCAATAAACAGCACCACCAAAACTATTAGCAGAATTATTAACAAAAATACAATCAGTTAAACTACCAAAATCACCATTCCAGAGCACAGCACCCCCATTTTGGAAACTGAAGTTTATTAGAATACCCGCTATATTATGTAAAAGTTCATTTTTCTGTTAAAATTTATTTCAAATTTTAAGTGTTTAACTAAATTTCTATTATATCTATATTTGTTCAATATTAGCAGTCAATATTTGAATGTCAAATTTTATATTAATTATAAAATAATAATATTTACATAATTCAAGCATTTAGTGATTATTTTGATAAGTTTAGGAATTGAAGGTACAGCTGAAAAAACTGGCGTTGGGATAGTTGATGATGAAGGAAATATTCTGGCTATGGCTGGTAAGCAACTTTTTCCAGAAAAAGGGGGGATTCATCCGAGAATAGCTGCAGAACATCATGGGGAATGGATTCCGAAGTTAATACCTCAGGCTATTGATGAGGCTGGAATAAACTATGATGATATTGATTTAATTTCATTTTCACAAGGTCCGGGTTTAGGTCCTGCTTTAAGAATTGTAGCTACTTCTGCAAGATCTCTTGCTTTATCTTTAAATAAACCAATAATTGGTGTCAATCATTGTATTGGTCATGTTGAAGTTGGAAAACTTGACACTGGTGCAGTTAATCCTGTTACTCTCTATGCTAGTGGGGGAAATAGTCAGGTAATAGCTTTTGAAAGTGGAAGATATAGGATTTTTGGAGAAACTTTAGATATTGCTATTGGTAATTGTCTTGATCATTTTGGTCGTGAAACTGGTTTAGGTCATCCTGGAGGTCCTGTAATTGAAAAACTTGCTAAATCTGGCAGTTATGTTGATTTGCCTTACAGTGTTAAAGGTATGGATTTTTCATTTTCAGGTCTTCTCTCTGCTGCTTTAAGGCAGTACGAAAAAGGGACAGCTATTGAAGATATTTGTTTTTCACTTCAGGAAACAGCTTTTGCAATGTTAGTTGAAGTTACAGAAAGGGCTCTTTCACATACTCAGAAAGATGAAGTAATGCTTTGTGGAGGAGTCTCTGCAAACAGTAGGCTTCGTGAAATGTTAAATATAATGGCTGATGAACACGGTGCAGACTTTTATATGCCTGAAATGAGATTATGTGGGGATAATGGAGTTATGATTGCATGGTTAGGTCTTTTAATAAATAAATATTCTGGACCTTTAGCAATGGAGGATACTGGGATTATTCAAAGATTTAGAACCGATGAGGTGGATATTCCATGGGTTTCTAACAAAAGATCATATCTTAAATTATCTGATGGTTTAATAGCTAAAGGAGCTGAATCAAATATTGTTGATGGCCAATACTTGAATAAAAGCGCTATTTTAAAAAACAGGATTCCTAAAAATTACAGAATTCCCGAAATCGATAACAAAATTAGAAAATCAAGAACAAAACTTGAAGCTAAGCTACTTTCAGATGTAAAAAGAGGTGGCGTAATTACTCCTTTGTTATATAACGTTGATTTAGATGATAAAATAATTGCTATGGAAAAAATTGATGGAAAAATGGTTAAAGATATAATAACAATGAAAAGCGAAGATTTAGCCACTAGGATTGGCCAAGATATTAGTAAAATACATAATCAGAACATTATTCACGGAGACATAACAACTTCAAACATGTTGGTTGATTCAAAAGGGGATCTGGTATTTTTAGATTTCGGACTTGGAAGATATTCAGATTTACTTGAAGATAAGGCTGTTGACTTGCTTGTTTTGAAAAAATCTCTTCAAAGCATTGATCAAAAAATAGCCAGCCATATATTCGATTTGGTTCTTGATGGTTACAATAATGATGATATTGTTAAGAAAATAAAAGAAATTGAATTAAGAGGAAGATACACTCATTAGGTGATTTTAATGATAACATTTATTACTGGGAATAAACATAAAGTAGAAGAAGCAGAGAATATTTTTAAAGATTACGATATTGAACTAGAGCATATTGATTTAGGTTACTGTGAACCTCAAGGAACTCTTGAAGAAGTAGCTATATCTGGTGCAAAATATGCTTGTCGTAAGCTAAATAAACCTGTGATTGTGGAAGATGCTGGTTTGTTTATAAGAGCTCTTAAAGATTTTCCCGGAACTTATTCCTCATATGTACAGGATACATTAGGAAATGAGGGAATTTTAAAGCTTTTAAAAGATACTGACGATAGATATGCCGAATTCAGGTCAGTTATTGGGTACTGCGCCCCCAATTCTGAGCCCAAGATCTTTTTAGGCAAAGTCAGTGGAGAAATAGCTCTTAGTGAGAAAGGCAATTTAGGATTTGCTTTTGATCCGATATTCTATGTACCTGAGGAAGGTAAAACTTTTGGAGAACTCACAACAGAAGAGAAAAATCAGTTTTCACATAGAAAAAATTCTTTAGAGAAATTTATTAAATGGTATTCTAAAGAGTAATTACATTTTGGGCTTATTATATTAATATTTAAGAGGAATTATTATGGCAAAACCAGATTGGGTAACTTATAGTAATGAAGAAATTGAAGAAATGATTTTAAAATTCACCAAAGAAGGTAAATCTACCAGTGAAATTGGTATTATATTAAGAGACACTTACGGAATTCCAAGTGTTAAAGAGGTAACTGGTGAAAGAATCAACGAAATCCTTAAAAGAAATGGTCAAGCTCAAGAATATCCTGAAGATTTAATGAACTTAATTAGAAGAGCTGTAAACATCAGAGACCACTTATCTGAAAATCCTAAAGATTTACACTCTAAAAGAGGATTAACTATTATTGAAGCTAGAATCAGAAGATTAGGTGCATATTACGTCAAAGAAGGAGAATTACCAGAAGGTTGGAGATATAATCCACAACAAGCAGCACTCCTTGTTAAATAGAGCTAAAGAAGCTAGTGATATGCTTCAGGAGCATATCGATAATGATGATGTTATAAGATTAATTTCTCATAACGACGCTGATGGAATTTCAGCAGCAGCAGTTCTAGCAAACGCTTTAAAAGAAGAGAAGATTAGATATCACACAACTATTGTTCCTCGTCTTAAGGAGGACGTTATCAATAGCTTAAGAAGTGACAAATCTTCTTTATTTGTTTTTACAGATATGGGAAGTGCTTATGTTAAAGAACTTAATACTTTTAAAAGCGATGTTATAATTGCTGATCACCATCAGGTAAATGACACAGAAAGCGAAAGCAATCTTGTTCATGTAAATCCACATCTATTTGGTGTTGATGGAAGTAAAGAACTAAGTGGCGCTGGAGCAAGCTATCTGGTAGCTCGTGGTCTTGGAAAAAAACATTTAGCTTATTTTGGTTTAGTTGGCGCATTTGGGGATATGCAAGGACAAGACGGATTTATGGGTATGAATCAATTGATTGTTGAGGATGCTAAAGAAAGTGGTGTTTTAGAAATTCATGAAGGCCTTAAAATAGTCTCTAAATCTAGCGACCCATTATATAAGGCATTGGCCTATACTTTTTCTCCTCCATTACCTGGAATTACAGGGGATTTAACTGGAGCACGTGAATTTCTGGAAAAAATGAATCTATCTTATGGTATTAAATTTACAGATTTGGAAGGAGAAGAACAGGACCTTCTTAAAGAAGCACTTATTAATGTTAATGAAGATATTTTCGGACTCTGCTATACTGTACCAAAAGAAATCCCTCTTTTAAGAGATTTGGAAGAATATGCATATATTTTAGATGCTTGTGGAAAAAATAAGAAATTTGGCTTGGCTTTGGGAATAACTCTTGGAGAACGTGAAAGGGTTTTAGATGTTGCACTTAATCTTCAAAGAGAATACCGTGATCAAATAGTTAGGGGCCTTGAATGGGCTAAAAAGGAAGGGGCCAGTCAACTTAACAAGATACAATATCTCTACAGTGAAGATAAAATCTTGAAAACGGTTATGGGAACAATAGCAAGTATAGGTTTATCTGCAGAAATATTTGACACTTCAAAGCCAATATTGGGGTTATCTAGATTATATAAAGATATTAAAATTTCTGGAAGAACTACTAGAGACATGGTAGAAAATGGAGTAGATTTAGGTAAAGCACTTAAAGATGCTTCTAATAATTTTACAGGACAAGGGGGAGGTCATGATATTGCTGCAGGAGCAATGATTCCTTATGAAGCGAAAGACAACTTCCTTCATCTTGTAGATGAAATTGTTGAATACCAACTAGAAGAGAATTCTTAAGGTGATTTGATGTATTTAACTAACAAAGAAGAGGCAATGTGTAATGGTGAATACGGAGAAACAATCCGTAAAAGTATGGATATTTTAGTAGCTTTAGGAGATATTTATGGAGCAGAAAAACTTGTAGATATCACATCAGCACAAGTATCTGGAGTATCCTATAAAACAATTGGTCAGGCAGGTCTCGAATATCTTGAAGACCTTGCAAAAGATGATAAAGGAGTTGCAACAGTCACTTCAACATTAAATCCTCCAGGAACAGATTTAGATAACTGGGACAAATTCGGATTTCCAGAAGAATTTTCAATAAAGCAGAACCAGATAGTAGATGCCTATGGAAAACTTGGAATAACAAAAACTTGTACATGCACTCCGTATCTTGTAGGAAATGTTCCAAGATTTAGAGATCACATATCATGGTCAGAATCATCAGCAGTAGCTTTTGTAAATTCTGTTATAGGGGCTATGACCAATCGTGAAGGAGGTCCGGGGGCTCTTGCAGCAGCTATTGTTGGCAAAACTCCTTTATATGGATTCCATCTTCAGGAAAACAGGACTGCAGACTGGATAATTGATGTTGAAACAGAATTGTCCGGAGCAGATTTTGGTGCATTAGGTTATATTGTTGGCCAGAACGTTGGCGGTGATGTTCCATATTTCACTTTAAGAAATACTCCAAACAATAATGATTTAAAAACACTTGGAGCAGCTCTTGCTTCATCAGGTTCAGTTGCACTGTACCATATAGAGGATGTGACTCCAGAATATGATGTAGCAGACAAAAGTGAGGCATCTGAAAAAATTACAATCACAAAAGAGGATATTCTTCAAACTCGTGAAAAACTGACAACAACAGATAAAGAAGCTGATTTAATCTGTTTGGGATGTCCTCATGCATCTCTTGAAGAAATAAAAAAGGTTGCAGATATTGTTAAAGGCAAAACAATTAAAAACAAATTATGGATATGTACTTCAATAAACGTAAAAGCCTCAGCAGATAGGATGGGTTATACAAAAACCATAGAAAATGCCGGAGGAAACATAGTCTGTGATACATGTATGGTAGTAGCTCCCATAGAAGATATGGGCTTTGAAGTAATTGGCGTAAACTCAGCAAAAGCGGCTAATTATGTTCCGTCAATGTGTGGACTTGACGTTGTATATAATGATGTTGAAAATCTGATTCAATTTGAGTAGATAAAAATGGAAGAAATGAATTTACTAAACCCAAATTTCTTTTTTTTAAAAGACAATTATGATTCACTATATGATAAGTGTAAGAACATGGATTTAGCTATTGTAAATGAGAAATACAATGCTTCTGTAATAGCATCTAACAGTATTCTTCATGAACTTCTAAAAACAATAGCAAAATCAGAAGATGGTGATTTGGATAAACTTCTTGATAGGGTTTGTAAATTAAATACAACAGCTTCAGAAATAGGATTATATCTTCGAGAAATAAGAGCCAATGGTAAAAGAGCTATTAATAACTCAAGAAGATTTTCTAAAAGCAAAGCTATTAAGAATGCTGAAATGGTTTATGAAGTAACTTCCTATTTTTTATATGCTGGCTTAAACCCTTTAGAACCATACCAGCCACCTCAATACTATGATGACTGGGTTAAAAAAGAAATAGCTGATATAAGAGATCTTGAAGAGTATTTGGCAGATTTTAATGAAAAAACACACGAAGAAGAATTTACAGAATCTAAACCACAAACAGAAGGTTCTAGAGAAAAAAGTGAAGGCTCTTCTAAAAAAATAGTGATTAAAGTTAAAACAGAAAAGACACCTGAAATCAGGCTTATCATGAAAGAAGATATGGTTGATGAATTTAAACCAGTTATTGAAATTGATTATTTTGAAGATTAAGCTATTTTTACCCTAGATTATTCATTTCAAGATATTCATATAGAAATTACAAAAATTTATTATATTATGAATTTGATATTTTTTATTATAGCTAAAACGAATTATTTTTAAGGAAGTTTATTATGAATTGTTTAGTTGTCGGTGCAGGAAATGCAGGTCGTCCTGTTGCAAGATTGCTCAATAATCAGGGAGAAAATGTTATTATAACTGATCCTAAGACTATTGATGAGTTTAAAGAAGATGTGCAGAAGATTTTAAAACAAATTGAAAATGAAGGAGTTGTTCTTGATTTAGGAAACCCTGATCCTAGCGTTGATGGAATTGATATGGTTTATAAGGCTCCTACTTTACCTGACTCAGCACCAATTTCTAAAAAGATTAAAGAAGCTAATTTAAAGGTTTTATCTAATGAAGAATTTTCTAAAATGGTTAATGATTTGATTCCTGTAGATATTCTTGGAATTACAGGCACTATGGGTAAAACCACAACTACTTTTATTACAACAGCTATTTTTAAACAGGCGGGGTATAAAGTATGGGCATGTTCCTCTCTTGTTAATAATCTTGTTAGTGAGGCCATTATTGAAGGTATTGTTAAAGGTAAAGCAGAAGATTGTGATATAGCTATTTTTGAACTTCCTCATGGGACTATTGGTCTTTTAGACAGATTGGATATTAAAATTGGTCTTTTAGCCAATATTGCAGAGGATCACCTATCTGAATTTGGTGGTTCTCTTGAAAGGTATAGGAACCGTAAATTGATTTTGGAGAAAATGAGCAAGACTTTTATTTCCAATAATTCTTGCAGAGAGGTTATTGAATCTATACGCGACGATGCAATTTTCTTTGAGCTCAATAATCCTAATAGTATAGCTGATTTTACAGGTTTTGAAGGTGATGAATCTTTAACTATTAAATATCCTCGTGGCGAATTTACAACTCCTTTCCTCATGATGAGTTATTTCTTTGAAGATTCACTTGCAGCATCTGCTCTAGCTTTAGAATATGGTATTCAACCTAGTGACATTGTAGATACATTATCTGATTTTAGAGGGTTACCTGCTCATATGCAGGATTTGGGGGAGTATAATGGTCGTAGGGTTATTCTTGATTCTGCATTTTTATATGATGGAATGAAAATCACATTGGAATACTTTAAAGATGAAAACGTTGTTTTGTTTTTAGATCATTTTGACACTCTTTCTAAAAGGGATAAATCTGAAGTTGGTAACCTTGTTGGCCAGTACGTAGACACTGTATTAGCTAGCGGATTTAATGAAGTTACTCAAAGTGTTGAAATGGAGGCTGCATATGAGGTTTTAGACGCTATTGATAACCCTAATGCTACCAAAGTGCCATGTAGAGATATTACTGAGGCTGCTGAGTTGACTTTCAAATATTCCAAACCTGGAGATATTATTCTTCACATGGGTCCATTGATAGCTTATGACAGATTGACTACTGTTGAAAAAATCATGGAGGGCCTTGAAAGAGGTTGTAAGAAGTATGATTAAGGATGGTGCTGTTTTTGGTGTCGTTGGTGTCTGCGGCGCTAATGGCAATCTTGTAGCTAGAATATTGTCTGAAAGAGGCTACGATGTTATTGGCATTGATTCTTCTTCAAAAGAAGATTGCAGATTCATTAAATCTCTTGAAGATTATGACATTGAATTGTTTTTTGGTAAAAATCCTGATGATGTTTTCTTCAAAAGAATTGATTATTTAGTTCCTCCACTTAGTTTATCTGAGGATAGCGAGATTTTTAAAAAAGCCAGGGGAACGGATGTTGACGTATTTTCTGTTTATGATGTTATAGATAACTTCAAACCATCTAAACCCGTTTTTGGTATTACTGGAACTAACGGAAAGACCACTTCTACAGAACTTCTTAAAAAGATAGCTTATGACAATAATATTATCCCCTCTGAGCATAATCTTGAGGGCATGCAGGGTAATGCAGAGTTTATTCCAATTCTCCAATCCCGTTTAGATGGTGATGTTGGCATTCTTGAAATAGGGACATTTGGAGTTCCAGGTTCTATTAAGAGAATTGCAGATAATGTTGACTTACAGTCTGGTTTGATTACAAATATTACTGAAGATCATTTAAACAATCTTTCAGGGTTTCTTGAATATGCCAAAGTTAAAGGCGAGTTTATTGAGGGACTTAGAGGTAAGCAGATTATAGTTAATGCTAATGACCCTACAATTATGGGACTTCTAAGGGATTTAAATTATGATGGTCAGGTAATCACATTTAGAGTGGAGGGACCATCTATAGGAACATCACCAAAAAAATGCGTTTGTGGTGAAACTATTGACGTTCGTGAAATAATCTCAGGTTCTGGATTTTATTTCTGTAAATGCGGTATTACGACTCCTCAAACAGATTATATAGCTACAAACGTTGATTTAGATAATAAAAAATTCGATTTATTTACTCCTTCTGGAAAAATAGAAGTTGAAATGCAGCTAGATGGAATTCATAATGTCTATAATGTTGTAGGAGTTATAATTGCTGCACATGAGTTTTTAAATCTGGATTATGATAAAATTCTCAATTCAATAGCTAGTTTTACAGGTGTCTCCGGTAGAATGGAGAAAATTACAACAATCAATGGAAAAGATGTTATCGTCGATTTTGCCCATAATCCTGCAGGAGTCAAAACTGTTTTAACAGCATTTAAAAAATTATTCGGAGATATTACAACTGTTATTACTATTTCATCTGAGTCTGGTGAAGAGGGAGATTTGGAAATCTTTGAAAATGTTCTTGACTTGTCTAGCTATGTTGTCCCGGCATCATCAGCATCTCAAAAGATAGCTAAAAAGGTTATTGATGAAAATCCTTCTATTAAAGACAGGATAATCCTAAACAGTATTGATGAGTTTGTTAAAGATGGCACTATTGGCGCTACACCGGAGGAAGTAAAGAAAGGTGTGGAAGATGCTTTAACAATCGACTGCAACAAGATTATTGTTATTGGAGAAGCTGGAACCAAATTTAAAAAGAGCATTCTAGATATCTAATTACTTTTCACATGCTCTTATAAAGCATTTATAAAGATAAAAAAATAATATTTAAAGTATGGCAGACTATATAAAACATTCATTAATCAAATCTAATTCTGTTGAGTCTAGATTATATCAACAAGTTCTAGCAGGGGATGTTTTAAAAAATGGAAATACTATGATTGTTGCCCCTACAGCTTTAGGTAAAACAATCGTAGCAGTGCTTGTAGCTTCAGATAGGCTGGAAAAAGTCAAGCATTCAAAAATATTAGTATTATCTCCAAGTAAGCCATTAGCTATTCAGCATGAAAACAGTTTTAGGGAGTTTTTAAAAGTTCCATGCACTTCTATTACCGGTGCTGTTAAAACTAATGAACGTGTTAAAAGATGGGAAGAGTCACAGGTAATCTCAGCAACACCACAAACTATAGAATCTGATTTATTAAATGGAAGATACAGTTTAGATGACGTGTCCTTGATAGTTTTTGATGAATGTCATCATGGGGTTGGTTCTTATTCTTATGTTTATTTAGCATCAAGATATGTTAAGGAATCCAATTATAATCTTATTTTAGGTCTAACTGCATCACCGGGGTCAGACAAAGAAAAAATAAAAGAGGTTTGCCAAAATCTATATATACAAAATGTGGTTGTTAAAAGTGAGGAAGATCCAGACGTCAAACCATACTTCAATCCAGTTGAAATCGACTGGGTTAGAATAAAGATGTCTCAGGAGCTTAACAAGATTAAAGAATTAGTTAACAAATCTCTTAAATTAAGGCTTAAAGCTCTTAAAAACATGAAAATAATTAATACAGTTTCCGTTACCAAAAGAGATATTTTAAAGGCCCATGGAAGAGTTCAAAATACAATAGCTCGTGCTGTAAATCCAAAAAAGGAATGCTTTAGAGCTATATCACTTTTAAGTGCAGTTATAAATATTCAGCATTCATTAGAGCTTATTGAAACTCAGGGTGTTGTTACCTTTAATAAATATGTGGCCCGTCTTAGAAAAAAGAAAACAAAAGCAGCTAAATCATTGATGCTTGATAATAATTTTGGTAAAGCAGTTACACTAGCTAGAAATGCAGAAAAACATGGTCTGGAACATCCTAAACTTAATCATCTTGTTAAAATCCTTAAAAAAGAGTTATTTGACAATGGTCAGACTAAATTGCAGTCCGATAGATTTTCAGATAACCAGAACAATAAAAATTCAAAAATCATGGTTTTTACACAGTATAGGGACACACTTGAGATGATTCATGAAAGACTTGAAAAGGAAGGGATTAAATCAGCTAAATTCTTTGGTCAGGCAACAAAGGATGGTCAAAAAGGTTTGTCTCAAAAAAAACAAAAAGAAATTATCAAATCATTTAAAAAAGGAGAATATGATGTTCTAATTTCAACAAGCGTAGCTGAAGAAGGTATAGATATTCCAGCTGTTGATTTGGTAATTCTTTATGAACCTGTTCCATCAGAAGTCCGTATGATTCAAAGAAGGGGAAGAACCGGACGTAAAAGAACAGGCAGAGTCAAAGTTCTAGTTACAGAGCAAACAAGAGATGAGGGCTATTACTGGGCTTCAATCAATAAAGAGAAAAGAATGAAAACACAGTTGATTGATCCTGAAATATTGAAAGAACTTAATGAAACTGCAACTCAAAGAATGGATAGTGAAAAGAATATTAAAGTTCTTGAAAGAGAAGTGAATAAAGCTAACAGGCCTCTTGTTTATGCAGATACAAGGGAAGGAAATTCAAAGGTCATCCGTCATTTAAATGAAATGGAATTAGATGTTCAGGTTAAAACCATGGCTGTTGGAGATTACCAGGTTAGTGATGAAGTTATCATTGAAAGAAAAACGGCAAAAGACTTTGTTGACTCCATTACAGATAAAAGATTATTTAAACAGGCAAATGATTTAAGAGAAGAATTTAAAAAGCCTATAATTATTCTTGAAGGGGACAATTTCTATTCAGGTTTCCTCAATCCAAATGCGATTAGGGGATCAATGGCATCTATTGCTCTTGATTTTGGTATAAGCATTCTACCTACAAGAAACGCTCAGGATACTGCAGCTATGATTAAAAGAATAGCTATTCGTGAACAAAAAGGAGATAAATCACCTATTTCTCTTAGAACAGAAAGAAAACCAGCCAATATTTGGGAACAACAACTTTTCATAATAGAATCTCTACCAAATATAGGTCCTGTAAATGCTAAAAGATTATTGGAATATTTCGGCACAGTTACTGATATTATCAATGCACCTGTTGAAGAATTAGTCAAAGTGGAAGGTATTGGTAAAAAAACAGCTAAAAATATTAGAAAAGTAATTGATTCTAAATACTTACATTTTAAAGAAGAGATTAAAGATAAAAAACTAGTATGATTTTAAGAATTCAAGACTTTTTTTTACAGAATCCTTATTATTTACTTCTATAATGTAGATGCCATCATAATTTTTTGACTCGAATTTAGTGATAATCTCTTTTAAATCAATAGAGCCTTCACCTAAACTGTAGTGAGAGTCATCATTACCATTATTATCATGTGCATGTATGTGTTTAATGCGCGGGAAGTACATTTCACTTGGAGAATATCCGCAATGATAAGCATGACCAATGTCCAGTGTCATAAACATATCATATGCCTCAAGAGTCTGATTTAATTTTTCCATATCTTGATACATCATACCTTCAAATGCAGGCATGTTCTCAATGGTGGCAGTTACGCCCAAATCGTCTCCATATTCTCCAAGCTCTTTTATTGCGCTATTTGCAAGAGCATAAATTCCATCTTCAGAACCTTTTCCAAGAAAGGGAATAGACCCTGGATGAACTACAACAATATCTGAATCTAATTTATTAGCAAGATCAATAGCTTTTTTAATCTCATCAATTGAAGCTTTTCTAATAGCTTTATTTAAAGAAGCTATGTTAATGTCTACAATTGGGGAGTGAACACTGTACTTTAAGTCAAAACTTTCTAATGAATCAGGATTTATTTCGTCATTAGGAAACTGATATAATATTTCGGCATAATCAAGCCCTAAATCTTCAAAATATCCTAAAGTATTCTCTATTGGTTCTTTATGTCCAGCTAATGTTGATGCTCCTATTTTCATTTTATTTTTTCCTTTTATTTTTTGATTGCTGATATAATAGCTCCAGCTTCAACTGCATCAAGTATTTTATCAGATAGTTCAATTCCCTTTTTAATTTTAATTTCTCCTTTTTTACTTGTAGTTGCAGTAAGGATATAATCTTTGTCTATATAAACGTCGAAGTTTTCTCCGTCATTAGATTTACCCATATCTAATATTATCTGTTTTTTGGTTTCAACAATTTCTACAGCTACTAGCTTATTAAGAGGGAAATGATTTATGCTTTCTTCAATACTTTCAACACCTAAACTGATTCCTATTTCATTTTCAATTTCATCAATTCTTGCTCCGTTTTTACCGATGATTTTAGGAACATATTTTTCGTCAATATAGATGTTCGCCCTGTTTGGAGAAACTATTTCAACATCTACCTTTGATTGTGGAATGATTTTCTTGATTTTTCTTAGAATTTCCTTTTCGGCTATCAAATCTACAGAAGATTTTACAGATTCTTCAGTGTTGCCTTTAAGTAAATTCACATCCATAACAATGGTTTGTTCACCATATGTGTAAATTTCATGTTTAAGCTCTCCAGTTTCAAAATCACGAACCTCAATAACTGGACGTGCTAAGTCTGCTTCTTTCATTCCAGAAGGGACTTTTACAATCATTTTTGTTTCATAAACATTTTTTATTTTACCGTCTTCGATGTAAATGCTGGTATCTACTACTGATGGAATTACACCAATGTCAACTCTTGATGAAATCCTTTGAATAGCATCAATTGGACGAGTTGCATGTACAACACCAATCATACCAACACCAGCCATTCTCATATCAGAAAAGATGTTAAAATCTTTTGTTTTCCTAAGTTCATCATAAATTGTGTAATCTGGTCTTACAAGTAAAAGCATATCTGCAGTATTCTCCATATCTCCCTCTAAAGGCCCATATTGTGATATTGAATCAGGTAATTGTAAGTCTCTTGGAGATTCCATGGTTTTTACAATCTTTCCTTGATCATTATAATATGTAGCTAATGCCTGAACAAAGGTACTTTTACCTGCTCCAGGAGATCCAGAAACAAGAATACCTTCTGCATTTTCTTTAATTCTTTCCATTAGCTTATCAGAAATATCATAATCATCTAGATTAAGAGTGGTTACTGATTTTACAATTGTAATTTCCAATGAGTCTGAAAATGGTTGTTTTGCCATTGCAATCCTATATTCTCCAGATTGAATAACTGTAGCTCCATTATTATCAGATTCCCTATATGATTTAGGGTCATTTCTTAAATTCCTTAAAATATCGTCAACATAAGTTCTAACTTCATGATATGACATTGGTTTATTATCTAGTTCTACTAATTTGATTTCACCAGGTTTTCCTCTTTTAGCTAATGGTACAACTCCTTCTTTAAGATGAACAGACATTGTATCTTCATTAAAAAACTTCTCAAAGGAATGCTTAACATCGAACTTACGTTCTTGTTCAAAATAGTATACTGATATTCCCTGTGCTTTTGCAGTTTCTGCCTGAACTTTATCGTTTGTAATCAAAGTTGCAAACTCGCTGCGGGCTACATCACGAATAATGGCATCTATTTCTCCAGCTTTAGCATTGTTGATATCATAATTAGTAGGTCTTTTTCCTTTAAAACTAATTATTAGCTCATTTTCATCATTTGCTTCCTGGAGTTTCTGAAGTTCTTTAAGCCCATCAAAACCCCGGATTCTATTTTGATTTGCTTGATGCTCCAGCTCACAAACAACTGCTTCTGGAACGATTATTTCAGGGTATTCCAAATCATTTTCATCAATGAGTTGGGTTATAGCTCCTTCAATAACCGCACTGGTGTCTGGCACCATAACTTTTAATTTCTCATTTTCCACTTTACCTTCTCCTACTACTTTTTCTAATATATATCATCTGGATTGAATAATCTTTCAGATATAAATTCTATATCATCATTATCTAGACCAAGTATATTAGGTTTATTATTTATTTTGAGCTTTCTGAAGAAACATGAATAATATCCCTCATGACAGGCAGCACCATTTTGTTTTACTTTTAGAATCACTGCATCCATATCACAGTCTACTAATATTTCCTTTACTTCCTGAAAATGACCTGAACTTTCTCCTTTTAACCATTGTTTATTTCTAGATGTACTCCAATAATGGGCTTTTTTTGTTTCAATGGTTTTTTTAAGTGCTTCTTCATTCATATTAGCTACCATTAGGATTTCATTGGTCTCGTAATCTTGGGCGATAGCTGTAATAAGTTTTTCCCCATTTATTTCATGTCTAAAATTTATATTCATTCTATTCATTTCCTTTAATAGTGTTTACCAATTCATCAATAGCGATTTGCTCTTGATTTCCACTTTCCATATCTTTTAAGGTAATTTTATTCTCTTCAAGATCCTTAGGCCCTATTATAGCTACTTTTTTTACTTTTAAGTTATTAGCATGGTTCATAAGCTTTTTAAACTTTTTGCGGTTTAAATCAACATCGCTTCGAATTCCGTTTCTTCTAAGAATTTGGGCTATTTCAAAAGCTTTGCCACGAACGCTGTCGTTGATTGGAGCTACATAAACATCAATATGTGATTCAAGTTCTTTTTCTTCTTGAAGTTCTTCTATTGCATTCATTAATCTATCGAATCCAAACGCAAAACCAGTAGATTCGATTTCTTGTCCTCCAAAGACTTTAATGAGGCTGTAGGTTCCCCCACCACAAACCTGTTTCTGTGCACCGAGTTCTGGTATATATACTTCAAATACGATTCCGGTGTAATAATCAAGTCCACGAGCAACTCCAAGGTTAATGGTATAATTATCAACACCAAAATTTTCTAAAACATCTACAAGTTCTTTTAATTGTTCATATGCTTCTTTCGGTTCTTCATAAGGTTCAATTAGTTCTTCAATATCCTTAAGAATAGCTTTATCCCCAACAATATCAATAAGTTTAATTAAAACATTATTCAGCTCTTCATTATCAATTAATGGGTTTTCACCAATTAATGAGTTCTCTAAAAGTTCCTTATCACCTTTATCGATAACAACCATAATCTCTCTTTGAGTAGCTGTATCAATATTAAAGTGTTTGAATAGTCCCCTAATGATTCCTAAATGATTTATATTAATATCTGCACTGGTAATTCCAAGAGCATTTAAAGAATCATTACACATTGCAATAACTTCTCCTTCACCTTCAGGAGATTTTGCGCCTATAAGTTCGCAACCGAATTGCCAGAACTGTCTGAAACGACCTTTTTGAGGCCTTTCATATCTAAAACAACTTCCATAATAATAAAGTTTAATAGGTTTGGAAGTGGTTTTTTGAAGCTCATTTAGATATAGTCTAGCAACAGGAGCAGTAATTTCAGGTCTTAAAGCTATTTCACGATCAGATTTATCTTTAAAGTTATAAAGTTGATCAACAATCTCTTCTCCAGATTTGGTGGTAAATAATTTCAATTCCTCAAAAAGAGGAGTTTTAATTTCCTGATAGCCATAATTCTCAAAAACATTTCTTAAGGAACTTTCAGCTTCTTTTCTAAGCCTCATTTCATCAAAAAGAAAATCTCTAGTTCCTCTTGGTCTGTTAAATTCCATCGTTTTTCTCCATTATTGTATAACATCAATATATGTTTATTCCTCAAATTGGTTTATTTTCCAAGAACAACATAAATTCTGTATAACATTAATAATATGTTCACGCTTATTTATATAATATTTAGATATTTTTAAACGGACATTGTGTCATTTGTAAATTTACTAAAATGTTTATTATATATTAAATAGATAACTTTTATTATGAAAATTAAAGGAAGTACAAATGTCGTTGGTTTAATAGGAAATCCTGTTGAACACAGTTTCTCTCCTCCAATGCACAATGCGGCTTTTAAAGCCCTTAACATGGATTATGTATATGTGGCTTTTGATGTATTGCCGGAAAACCTCGGAAATGCAATTATGGGAGGTAAGGCACTTAATATAAAAGGTTTAAATGTTACAATTCCTCACAAAATCAATGTTATGGAATATCTAAATGAAATTGATGACGTAGCTAGACTAATAGGTGCTGTAAATACAATCGATTTTAAAAATCTTAAAGGATATAACACTGATGGTATTGGAGCTATCAAAGCAATAAAAGAAGTTACGCCTATTGAAAACAAAAAGGTTATTTTGGCAGGTGCGGGGGGAGCATCAAGAGCTATTTCATTTTATCTTGCAAAAGAAAACCCTGAAGAGATCATTATACTAAACAGAAACACTAAAAAAGCGGAAAACTTGTCAAAGGATCTCTTAAATTCAAAATTAACAGACAATGTCAAAAGCGGATCAATCGATGAAATTGAAAAGTATATTAGAGATGGAGACATTCTAGTTGACAGTACTCCTTTAGGAATGTATCCCCATACAGAAGATACTCCAATAGCTACCAGTGACATGATGCATGAAGATTTGGTTGTTAATGATATTGTATACAATCCAAATGAAACAGCACTTATTAAAGAAGCTCTAAAAGCAGATGCAAAACCTGTATATGGAATTAAAATGCTTTTATACCAGGGAGCTGAAAGCTTTAAAATATGGACCAATCAGGAACCGCCAATTGATGTAATGGAAAAAGCATTAAAAGAAACACTTAACATAGCTGATTAAAATGGAATTTATATTTGATTTTGTTAACATAGAGGAAGATGAAAAACTAACTGACTCTAAAGAAGATGTTCTTAAGTTTTTAAAGATAATTGGAGTAGACACTAGGTTTATTAGTTATACTCCAAATAAAATCTACATTAACAATCTTAGATTTTCCAAGTTCTCCAGAAAAAGGGAAAAAACTTTCTATAAACAGTATGGGAATATTGAAATCGTAAGGTCAAGTCTATTTCAGAAGATATGTTCGAAATCATCAAAAGTATTGGCCAATATTGAGCCAAAAAATAAAATATTAGTTCCAGATATTGATTCTCCTTTAAATAATATGATGTATATCATTCTAGAACCCTACACTAGAAAATATGGTGTAGAACTAGTCAATAGCGGGGAATATGATTTGATAGCTGAACCTTTAATAATGGATAAGAAAGTGAATATGATATTTACAGATATTTTCAATGGAGAGGGTATTGATTTTACAAGAAAAAAAGAAAAGACCATATATCCTCTAATTAATGTTTCAAAAGAGTGGATTAACAGCTTTCTTGAAAGTGACTGCGGGGAAGAAATAAAAGAAGATTCCAGAAACTTGGCAAGTGATTTTATGGAGTTTCTAGATAACGTTGCCCCTCAATACAAAGATAACGTTTTAAAAGCTTCAGATTTCATTGAAAAAAAATTAGAAGCTGAAAAGTGATGTTTGAACATCTTTTTTCTTAGGCTTTTCATCCTCTTCGGAGTTTTCCTCTTCAATTATCATTTCATCTTCTTTTTTAAGTTCTTCAACATCTTCAATTATCTGAGCGCCAATTTCTTCATTTCTTTTTTTTCTTTCATCTTCATGAAGCTCAGCTTTCCTCTTTTCCATTTTTGCTATTACCTTTTTAGGTATTTTTTTCTTTCTAAAACGTTTTATCTCATCATCTTCAAGACCTAAAAAGTCGGATATTTCCCATGCAAGCTCATCGTTTTCAAACATTATTTCTAGATATGGAAACATTGAAATAGCTACTGAATTTGAAATGTGCATCTTTTTACTCATCTTTTCAGCTATTGCATCTCTTAAGTTTCTTTTACCTCTTGCCTTTCCCATTTTAGTAAAAATTGTAGGAGATTTTATAGGACTGAATCCTTTGTATTTGTCCTTTTTTGAATTAGCCACTCCAACTCCCATAAAATCAGATGCATATTTCCAGTATCCGTAATTTCTGCTGTGCTGAGCTCTTCCAAAGTATAAGTCTGCTTTTGCAAGATTTTCATAAGCCCTTTTAAGATCTTCTTTTTTCTTATATCTTCTTGGAACATTTTCAGCTATATATTCCATAACAAGTGTTGGATCCTCTTCTACTCGCAGCGCATCTTTTACATGTATTGGGTTTTGGCTGTTTAAGGTTACTCCAACTGCATCGAAGATATTTGAACGTTCATCTTTTTTACTTAAGCTTTCAACGTCTGAGAGTTCCAGTACTTTATTTTCATCCGCTAATGCCTGCAATGTATTTAATGCAGAACGTAAATCTCCCTGTGCCCGTTTAGCTATCTCTTTTGTTGCTGCAGGATTTACTTTTATTCCTTCTTTTTTAGCTATTTCATTTAAAAGCTTGTTTATAGATGGTGATCTTACTTTTTTAAATTTAATAACTTCACACTTTGTTTTAATGTTTGTTAACCGTTTACTGTAGAGATCATTAGCTATTAATATAAGAGGATGTTTTGCTTTTTTTATAATGTTGTTAATTGCTGCAACTCCTCCTCTGTCGTTTGTTCCGTGAAGTCCATCTACTTCATCAAGGATTATTAGTTTATGGTCATTTGAGAAGAAGGATTGTGTTGCTGATGATTCTCCAATGGTTGCTTGTATTATGTCCTGGGAACGTTTATCTGATGCATTAAGTTCAACACATTCTCCAAACTGTTCTCCTATTAAATGGGCTAGGGTTGTTTTTCCAACACCTGCAGGTCCAACAAGCAATAATGGTTTTTGAGGTTTTCCTTCTTTCCATAGCTTAATCCAGTTTATGATCTGTGTTTTTTCTTTATTGTGGCCAACAACATCTTCTATGGATTTTGGGCTATATTTTTTTGTCCATAACATAGGCATACACTTTATAAGAATTGTGTTAATAAAGCTTCAAGTTGTATTCTAGGATTTGCTCCTTCTCTTATTCTAAAATCACAATTAGCTATTGCTTCTATTAGTTCAATATAAATATCTGCACTCATTTTTCCTTCATAAACTCTTTTAGACACATCAGAATATATTTGAGATATCATGTCTTCACCGCTGACTCCTTCTAATACCATAGTGTCTCTTAAAATATCTCTTGCCTTTAAGAAGTCTCCGGACAATGCTTCTGTAATCATTTTGTTTATGTTTTGAGGTTTGGCTTTTGATACCACTGCATAAACTGCCTCTTCAGTAATTCCTTCTCCTTCAGATGCACTAGCTTGCAGGATGTTGATTGATTTACGCATATCTCCTTCTGAAAAGTAGACAATTGATTCAAGAGCTTCTGGAGTGTAGTTTACATTTTCCTCATTACAGATATATTCAAGTCTTTTTACAATATCTGCTTCGTTTATTGGTGTAAATCTAAATATCGCACATCTTGATTGTATAGGATCAATGATTTTAGAGGAGTAATTACATGAAAGAATAAATGAAGCTGTTTTTGTATACATTTCCATTTCACGACGAAGTGCATGCTGAGCATCTTTTGTCATGTTATCTACTTCATCTAGAAATATTATTCTAAATGGGGCTCCTACAGGTTTTAATCTACAGAAACTCTTAATATTATTTCTTACAGTATCAATTCCTCTTGCATCTGATGCATTTAATTCTAAGAAATTTTGTTTCCAGTATTCTCCTAAAATAGATTTTACAAGAGCAATAGCTGTTGTGGTTTTTCCAACACCTGCAGGGCCTGTAAACATGAGGTTTGGCATGCTTTCTTCCCCAACATATTTTTCAAGTCTGTTTATTATCGCTTCTTGGCCTACAATGTCATCTAACTTCTGAGGCCTATATTTTTCTACCCAAGGTCCACTCATAAAATCACCATAATAATATAATATAACTATGTTTTTTAATAGTTTTAATTATTTGGTTTAGTAAAATTTTGAATTATTTTTCAGTTGATTGTTTTATTTAGATTTGAGATATTTTTGTGCTGGTTTAATATTTAAGCTATTTAAGAGCTTAAATTTCAATATTGCTCTATTTTCACGATTATCTTTTGAATTCAGAGATTTCGCATAATATTTTATTCTTCTTATTGTTGGAATAAATTTTTATATTTGATGACAATAACTGTTTTTTATGATAATTTTTCATTGTCTAAGCATTTTATTTTCTTTTTAAAGTGCCTAAATCGATTAATTTTTTAACATTTGGAAAAATAATTATTATAAGTATTATAAACTACTTATTATTATATATTAATTTAAAATAATTTAAGGTGTATTAAATGAAAGGTTCATGGAAACTTAGATTAAGATTATGGGCAGTATCCTTTTTAATGTTTGTAATAGTATTTGCCCTAGTATCTCTTGCATTTGCCATTTCTGGTTATAGTCCTGGATTGTGGTTATATTTCCTAATAAGTATTGGAATAATCCTCTTACAGTATCTTATTGGTCCTTCACTTATAAAAACCACTATGAAAGTGGAACCTGTAACTCCAGAAGAACAACCACGCATTCATGCGATGGTTGAGGAGATGTCAAAAAAAGCAGGTATACCTAAACCGAAAATTGGAATATCTCATATTAATATTCCAAATGCATTTGCATATGGAAGAACTAAAAGAAGTGGTCATATTGCATTAACAGCACCTATTATGAATATGCTTGATGAAGATGAACTTAAAGCTGTTATAGGTCATGAATTAGGTCATATCAAACACAATGACATGATTATAACCACAGTAATCAGCGTATTGCCAATGATTTGTTATTATGTTGCTTTGTCATTTCTGTTCTCAAGAAGCGGTGATGATGAAAATGCAGGAATAATGATGATAATCGGAATAGTTGGATATGCTGCATACATTGTAGGTCAGTTTTTAGTCTTATTTGTATCAAGAATAAGGGAATATTATGCAGACGAAGCTAGTGTAGAACTTGGAAACAAACCATCAGCATTGGTTTCAGGACTTTATAAATTATCATATGGTGCTTCAAGAGCTAGTGAAGACACTATAAAGGATGCAAGTACCAATCGGGCATTTTTTGCAAATGACATTAAGCAAGGGGATAGGGATGTAAAATGCTTTGAACAACTGGATTTTGATAAAGACGGAAAAATATCTGATGAAGATTTAGAGAAATTCTACAGAGCAGAAGTAGTTAACTCATTTACAGACAACTTCACTGAAATATTCTCAACCCATCCAGACAGCTTAAAAAGAGCCCGTAGATTAGCTGAACTTCAATTTGAAAACTAAGAATGTTGTGATATTTTGAAAATGATATTGGATGAACGTGGAAAGAAATATGTTCTAAAGGAAGGAAGTGAATTTCAAAGTGACTTAGGAATAGTTTCAGCAGAACAAATCGCTAATGCGGAAATTGGAGATGAGCTTAAAAGTCATTTAGACCATGTTTTTAAAATAATAAAACCGACAGTAAATGATTTCATTGAAATTATGGATAGGCGTTGTTCAATATTAATACAAAAAGATATTGGAACAGTATTAGCTAGAACCGGACTTGGATCTGGTGACAGAGTTGTGGATTCAGGAACCGGTGCAGCAGCTATTGCACTAAATTTCGGAAATGTAGTTGGTGAAACCGGTCATGTCTACACCTATGAAATAAGAGAGGATTTTGCAGAAGTTGCACGTAAAAACATTGAAAACTTTGGAATAACCAACATAGAAGTTAAAAATAAAGACATTAAAGAAGGAATAGATGAAACGGATATTGATTTGGTATTTCTAGATTTGCCAAAACCATTTGAGATATTTGAAGAGGTATATGAAACATTAAAAGTCGGAGGATGGTTAGCCGTTTATGCACCTTACATAGACCAAGCAGAAATAGCATACAGAGTAGCTAAAAAATTAGGCTTCTATGACATTGAAATTATAGAAACACTTGAAAGAGGCCTTGAAGTTAGACCGCAGGGCGTAAGACCAAAAACCAGAATGGTAGGACATAGTGGATATCTTGTTTTTGCAAGAAAGCTATGAAATTCTACTTTATTTTGGTAATTGGGATAGTTTCATTCTAAATTCCATAATTATTTTTTTGTATCAATTAAAACATAAATGGTATGCTGTATACTCACACCATGAAAACACAAAAAAACCATGAAATATAATTTTAAGATTGTTTAATAAAATCTATAAAATACTATACATGTTTCATCGTGAAAATCATGTATATTTGCCATAAATACAGAATAATTAAAAGGGATTTTATTAAATTAATGTTTTAACTATTTTTATTGAAGATATTAGATTAGCTATTGATTATTTTGTAGGTTATCTTTGACTGTTTCATGTTCATGGTTTTGTAAGTAAATTAAATTAATATTCGCATTAGGGGGATAATAATATGTTTCGTTGTTTAAAACCACGATTGAAGTGCCTGAGAGATCACCTCCAATAACTAAATCTACAATACCACTTCCACCACCAATAACTAAATTAAACAATGTAAGAATTCCATTAGATTTACTGTTATTATTAACAAATTTGTTATTAATAAAACTGCAGTTAATAATGGAGTTAACATTATTCAATGAAATAGCACCACCACCAATAGGGGCAGTGTTGCCAGCAAAAATAGAATCAGATAGAATGCCACCACTATTCCACCAGTAAACAGCACCACCACTACCTCCACCATTAATTCTAGCCCTGTTATTAGTAAAACTAGAATCAGATAAACTACCGTTAGCACCATGCCAATAAAGACCACCACCATAAGTGGCATTGTTACCATTGAAAGTAGAACCAGTTAAAATACCATTAGCACCATACCATGCAACACCACCCCCACTAATAGCAGCATTGTTATCAGTGAAAACAGAATCAATTAAATTTCCTCCAGTACCATTCCAGTAAAGAGCACCACCTAACACAGCTACATTTTTGATGAATCTACAATTTTTTAATGTACCATTATTACCAGACCATGCTATTGCTCCTCCGTTGCCAGTGAAATTGAAGTTTAAAAGAATTTTAAAAATTGCTTTTTATTAAAGATTATTTAAAATTTTAAATGTTTAATTATTCTTCCAATATATTCATATTTTGTTCAAAATATTATGAATATAAAATTTCAAGATCCAGCAAAAAAACAACACTACTTATCATGAATGTTACATATATATTTCTGTAGAAAACCACAAGACCAATAAAAAACACAAAAAATATATCAATACAAAAATTAGGGGCAAGAAAAGGAGTAATGCGTTTGTTAATTAATAAAAAATATAAAATAATCGAAAATTAACTTGTTTTGTAAAATTAAAAGAGTAGTAGAGATTTATTCCAATAAATCGCTTACTAATTCACCTGTATAAACACAGCATTCTACACATGGAGATTTATCTTCTCCGTTTTTAGAGATTTTACCACAGGTTACTGAACCGTATTCATCTTTAAATTTTTTAAAAACTTCTTTCATGATTGCCGGACGTTTTTCAGGATTTTCTTCAACAAATTTTAGCGCAATTGCGCAGCCGGTTACAGCGCCACAGGTTCCTTCGTCAAATGTTCCACCAATTCCACCGCCAAATACTGCAGTTAAATTAGCTATTTCATCTAAATCTACTTCGATGTCTGAATTTTTACAGATGCCTATTGCTGTAGCTTGTGCACAGTTTTTTTCTTCTCTTAATTCTTCAATGTCTTTTGCTACTTGTTCTTTATTCATAATTCCACTATCCTCTTGTTATTATACTTATTACGTCATTATTTTCAAGTTCGTATTCGCTGGATATTCTCATATTTTTACGTGCATCTACTGCATGCATAAATTTGTCCCCGATGTCGGTATGGACTTTATAAGCCAGTTCTCTTGGAACAGACCCTTTTTTAATAAGAATTCCATCAGGCAATACGTTTCCTTTTTGATCAGTGTATTTATGTTCATCTTCAACTGGATAAACAACTATCATATCGAGCAAATCGAATATGGCATAATTTAAAGCTTCCTGAACTCCAGTACTGCCGTATTCGTCCAGAATATTCTCCTTAATGTAAATTAATGCATTTTTCTGAGCAGGACTTAATTCATCTTCCTTTAATATTTCAAAATCAGAATCTCCAGAAGTGTATTTAATAAGACCTGATTCAGCAGCTTTTACAAGTGCCATCTCTGATTGTGCTGAGGTGGGAATTACATTCGGGAATTTTTCACGTATTCTTTCAATGTTTTCTTTAGCTGTTGGAAGATCTGCTTTATTTGCAACAATAAGCATTGGCTTTGCAATTCTTAAGATATTTTTTGTTAATTGGATAAAGTCTTCCTCTTCCCATTTGGTATAATCTGGTTCAATGGAACGTTTTGCTTCTATAATATCTTCTACACTGATTCCAGTTCCTGACAATTGGTCAAAGATTACTTTAGATATGTCAAGTTTTTCTGCTTCGATTTTACGAACCAGTCTTGACCAGTTCCTGTTTAAAATTCCATACATCCACATTACAATTTCATGTTCCATAAATTCCAAATCTTGGAGAGGATCATATGAACCTGGCTCAACAGGCTGTCCTTCAGCATTTGTTGATCCTGAAGCATCAATGACATGTATTAAAACTTTAGCCTGCATCAAATCATCTAAAAATTTATTACCTAATCCTTTTCCTTCATGAGCTCCAGGTACAAGCCCTGCAACGTCTATAAGTTCAACAGGTATTAATCTTTTTCCGTCAATGCAGATAGAATTTCTTGGATTGCATGTAACGCCTAATTCTTTACATGGGCATTCACTAATAACATGAGCTACTGCCTTATTTGCATCAATAGTTGTAAATGGATAATTAGCCATCTCTACTGATGAAGATGTAGCTGAATTAAAAAAAGATGATTTTCCAACATTTGGTTTTCCAGTAACTGCAATTTGTAGCATAATTATCACAACTTATTTAATATTGGTTTTTAACATTTATATTTATATCCTTCAAAATAGGAGTTTATTTATATAGTTATATTAAGTGATTTGATGGGGAATAAGATTTTTATAGTGGGGATAGGACCTGGTTCCAGTGAATATCTAACCAAAAAGGCATTAGATACAGTTAAAAATGCAGATGTAACTGTTGGAAGTACCAGGGCAATAGAGTTATTTGATGATGTTAATGAAAAAATTGCTTTCAATGTAAAAGACTTGGTTCAGAAATTAGAACATGCTGTGGATTTAGCTGTTGAAGGAAAAAACGTAGCTATTTTATCCACTGGAGACCCGGGATTTTCCGGAGTACTGAACACTGTTTTAAGAATTTCTAAAGAAAAAGGATTTAGCAAGGAAGCTATTGAAGTGATTCCTGGAATCAGCTCTCTTCAGCTAGCTGCTGCCAAAGCTCATATTCAATGGGATAATGCAAATGTAATGACTTTTCATGGTAGAGAAAACATTGAAGACATTTTGGAGGTGTTGAACAATGGAAAACCTACAATTGCACTTCCATCAAGAAAAGTTAAGGATATGGCCCAATTTTTACTTGACAATGATGTTGACGAAAACAGAAAAGTTATGGTTTGTGAAAGATTAAGCTATCCTGATGAAAAAATTGTTTCAGGAACATTAAAAGAAATAGCTAACAGTGAATTTACCTATATGTGCATTATTATCATTTATTAGCATTATTTAGCTTATCATTTTCTTATTTTTAAGTATTTGGGAACTGCACACTTGCTTTACACCTTTATAATCTATTGTCTAAACTTAATCTGTTAATTTTTTTTAGAAATTAACAGGTTTGGTAGATAATATGATTAGGAAAATACATTTGTTCTTCTTCTGTTTTCTAATACTGTTATGTATAGGAAACGTCTCAGCAAATGATGAGTCTAATGGTGCTGATGTGTATCTTGATGAAAGTCATACTTTAGAACAGTCAGACATTGGCATGGCATGTGATGATGTAAATTCATTTGATTTGCAGCTTTCAAATGAAAATGAGGTTGCAGATCAAATATTTAATACAACTATTGATGAAAGAACTTACGGTCCTCTAAATAATGGGTCCAGTGAAGTTAATATGGATTTAAATCAGTCTCTTGATGAGGATTTTAAAACAATCTTTGATAATCAGACATCCTCTGCAATTAATAGGGTTGCAGCAAATCAGATTAATACGAAATTAATAGGTGAAAAAAACATTGACCTTCCTTATAAGGAAGGAAAATATACCGTAACCTTAGTTGATGGGGACAACGGTAGATTGGCACATAAAATTGTAACATTTACGGTTTTAGGAAAAGATTATAAAATAAAAACAGATGAAAATGGTGTTGCATCTCTTCCAATCAATTTAAATAAAGGTTCTTATACTATAACTGTCAAATTTGAGGAATATGGTTACGTATCATCCAGCATAACTTCAGTAATAAATGTTAAGGTTCTTGATACAGTAATCATAACAAACCCTGCAAATTTTACTACTAAAAATCAGACTTACGTGCTTAGAATTGTAGACCAGTACAATAGACCGGTTCAAAATCATGAAGGATGTTGCGATTTAGGCAAATATACATATTATTTCAGAACTGACAAGGACGGTTTTGCAACATTGAATTTAACTCTCCCTATGGGAATTTATGAAGCAAAATTCACATCTTTCATATCCTCTGGTTACATGTACTCCTTTGCCCAAAACAAGATAATAGTGAACCGCACTGATTATAATATAACTTCATATGATTTCGAAACTTTTGTAGACAGTGGTTTTTATTATTATGTTAGTGTTAAGGATGAAAACAACATTCCTCCTAATGTCAACCTTAAAACCAACATATATAAGGATGGCAGATATTTAAAAACAATAGGAACTAAGATTCATGATGATGGGATTGCATGTATCAAATTGGACTTGGGTCCAGGCACATACACATTTAAAAACCATATAAATTTGAACTATGGATTTCCTGTCTATAATGAAGTTACAATTACCATTAAACCTGCTAAAGTAATTGTAAATAGTTCTAATTTAAAACTAAACAGAAAAGGAGAATATTTTACAGTCACCTTTAAAAACAGTGAAAATAACAAAGGAATTGCAAATCATGTGGTTTACTTTAAAATTAAGGATGTGACATACAAAACAGTTACAAACGAAAAAGGTGAAGCCAAACTTCAAATAAACCTTAACAATGGAAATTATCCAATATCATATTATTTTGAGGGAAATTCAAAATATGAAAATCTAAATGGAACAAATACTATTTGGAAATGGCAGTATGTATTAGATACTACTTTAACTCCATTAAACACAGAAATATTTAGAAAAGGAACATATTACCAGGTAGTTCTAAAAGATTCAAGTGGAATACCTTTAAAAAATCAAGTAGTTTACATTACAGTTAAAGGAGTTAGCTATAAATGCGTAACAGACAATGAAGGTATAGCCAGACTTAAAATTAACCTTTGGGACGGTAATTATGTTATAAAGGCAGAATTCAAGGATTGTTCTAGCTTTAAAGGAGCAGTTGTTTCAAATCCTCTTTCAGTAAATACGGCTCCAAACTTCAATTACACATTGGACTTCTCAAGATATATGGAAAATAATGGTCTTAAGTGCACAAATATCAGAGAATTTGATGTAACCTATGGCGATAAACACTACAATTTATGTTCAGATGAAACCAAAAACGGATTTTATCAAATAACAAACAAAAAATTCTATTTAATTAGCAGTGATGGTTTGGAATCAAACTATCAAACAAAACAGGGAATTGAATTCAAAATACTTGGTGAAAACCTTCAAATAATATTTTATGGAAGAACACCAGATATATCTCAATTCAGCGTAATATACAACTGCAATAATTATAAACATAAATTACAGTTTGTTATTGACAATGAAGTAGTAGCTACTGTTGTAATGGAATTATTCTTCTATGAAGAGGAATTTAGAAAATTATGCGATTCAGGATTTTTTTATTTAGGTAATGAGTTTGTCAATTCATCATTTAAATGTCAAAATCATGAAATGAAAAGAATATTCCAATTTTCAGATGGGTATGAACTTTCTGTTAGAGGTGTTGAAAAATCAGATAATTTCAAAGCTATTCAAACATATATGATTGACTATAAAAAGATTCCAGATAGTTTTATAGAAAAAGAATTCAAGAAAGCAGAATCATTTAACGGACAATATGACAGATATGCCTATGATTTTTATTTAGCAGCACTTTCATTATTGGCTAATTCTGATACATTATGTGACAATCTCTCAGAAATGTTTAACGTTACATGGGATAAGAATTTCCATCTTGTATTAGTTACATTGGATTGGTCAGGTTTAACAATCGATTCCCATGTTCCTTTAGCGGTAAATGGTGATAAAAATCATACATTCTGTTTTAGAGCATTGCATGGTCTTTTGTTTTCTTATCTTGAAGAAGCAGCTCTTCAAGCTACTGGAAATGAAGCAAAATCCACAATAACTAACGTTTTCAATGCACTCACTGGAGGTGAAGATTTCGCTGTTAGCATAATTAAAAATACATTGACATTAAGTCTCCTCAATTCCGATGATAAAATAATACTTGATTTGGATACTGGAGTGGTTACTACCCTTACAAGTTCAGATTTTATGGATGATATTATTTTAAAAGGTTCTTATGCCTATTTCAAACTTCTGCCTAATGATCCATTTTCATTGAATTATTTCATATATCTTCTTAAACATGATTTGGAAGGTTTGTGGACTCTTTTCTCTTCAGTCACTCCGAAAAAAATCTTCTTATGCAGTAAAGTTTTTTTAGCTAAGTGTCTTAGTGCTACCGTTACTATTTTCAGCGAAGGAGTTTTATCTCCTTCAGGGTACATAAGTCTGGGGATAGCTTTTGGTGAGCTCACAGTTGAATATAGGGACAGATTTGCACCTAACAACACCAAGCAATATTTCTCTTATAGTAAGAGCATATGGGATATGAAAATTATACATATTAAGAATCCAAACACCCAGTTTTTTGATCGTGTTGAGATACCATTAGATAAACAGGGGAATATGGTTATGGATGATGCAGTATATATCAGTAGTTTTGATGGAGCACATGATATAACACCTGAAGAGAAGGTTATGGTAGAAGAATATATAAAACAAAAGCGAAAAGAAGGATTTTACTTGTAAACAGTCAATAGATTATCATATAATTAATTTAAGTATGAAATATTAATGTTTCATACTTTTTTATTTTTTAGCTAGCTATATGTAAGCTATTTGAAAAGATTATTATTAAAAAAGAGTATAATAAGTTAGTTCATTAACTTATTATAATTGTATAGCATCTTGTTTTACTTCATCGTTGTCTTTATCTTCGTATAATATTTCTGCAAGGTTTAAAAGTTTTTCTTGGCCTTTTACCTCATCTTTAAATAAAGGGACCTGGAGTACTTTTTGATCCTGGAATTTTTGATCTATTAAAACTAGACGTTTTTGTTGAAGTTCATGTCTTGAATGGCAGAAATCACAATCGGTAATATCCGGCATTACCTGATTTACAATAACATTATCTACAGTTATGTTATATTTATCTAATGCTTCCAATGCCCTTTCTGATTCATAAATAGACATTTCTTCTGGGATTACTACCATTTTAAATGTGGTTCTATCAGGGTCAGACAGTACTTCTTTAGCTTCATTGATTTGTCTTTTTGTTCTTTCTAGGTCTTCTGTTGTTTGGGCATCATCTCCAGCATCCATAAATGGTATGAGATTTTTAAGCTTTTTAGCTGTTTCTCCTAATTTTGCTTTTATAGTCATCATTTTACCTACCCATGAGTCCATTACTTCTGGGAAGGATAATAATCTTAATGTATGTCCAGTTGGTGCTGTATCAAACACTACTACATCATATTCATTTGATGTCATTACTGATAAGAATATTTCAAATGCTGCTGCTTCATCTGCTCCAGGAGAGGATGATGCAATGTCTAATTGGTCTGAAAGCATATCGAGCCCCATTAGTTTGTCACTTGTTGAAACAGCTTTTTGTGCTTCAAGTGCTGCTTGTTTTTGTGCCATGGCTTCATCAGGATCAATTTCAACAGCATATAAATTTGTTTTTATTTCACGTGGATAATGACCTATCGGAACTTCTAATGAGTCTGATAATGAATGTGCCGGGTCTGTTGATACAATTAATGTTTTTTTACCATTATTAGCTAACCATAATGCTGTTGCTGAAGATATTGAAGTTTTTCCAACTCCTCCTTTTCCACCAACAAATATAAAAGTTGTCTTGTCTTTGTTTAATCTGAAAAAATCTTTTAATGCCAAATTATATCCTCCTTATAATTTAGTAACTAAATGTTATTTAATAATTAGAATTAGCTAATTAATAAACATTTTGCACAAAAAGTTATGGCACTATTATTATGCCTATCAAATAAAATAAAAATTGGTGTTATTAAAATTATTGATTAGATATTTCTGGATAAATAGTCATACATGCTATTGATTATTCTATCTTTGTCTACTTCTTTTATTTTTGAATTTATCTGCTAAATTAATATTCGAATTAGGGGGATAATAATATGTTTCATTGTTTAGAACTATGATTGAAATTCCTGAGAGAGTACCTTCATTTACTATGTCTACAATACCAGTACCACGATTAATTGTTAAATTTTTTGTAGTGTAGATTCCATTAGTTTTAATCCATTTTGTGTTAAAACTACAATCAGATAGAGATCCTACATTATCCAAAAATATTGCACCTCCTTTACTAGTAGCACTATTGTCAATGAAATTAGAACTAATTATAGAATAATTAATGTTCCAGAAACAAACCCCTCCACCATTTTTAGCACTATTACTGATAAAGGTTGATTTATTTATACTACAATTAGCACTTACGCTTTGAATTCCTCCTCCAACATTTGCAGTATTGTTAATAAAAGTAGAATCCATTATGTGAGCATTAGCAGCACCTAAATAAACAGCACCACCGGCATCTGCTGCAGAGTTATCATTGAAAGTGGAACCTTTTATATTATTATTAACACCACCTATGAAAACTCCACTAGCCTGTTTAGCAGTGTTTCTAGTGAAATTACAATTATCTATTGTACAATTAACATTCCACAAACAGATTCCACCACCACGTTCTTTTGCAGTGTTTCTAGTGAAATTACAATTAGATATTGTAATGTTAGCCGCTGTTGAATAGATAGCAGCACCATTTAAATTAGCAGTATTGCTAGTGAAAGTACAACCACTTATACGGCCATTAGCACCATACCATGTAATACCTGCACCGGCTTCGGCAACATTATTGATGAAAGTAGAATCAGTTAAAGTGCTATTAATAGAATTAGTATACCATAGAACAGCACCACCATAACCTTTAGCAGTGTTATTAACGAAATTACAGTTAGTTAAATATCCATTAGTACCATACCAGTAAACAGCACCGCCCCAAGTGTTAGGCGCTGTATTGTTTATGAAGTTACAATTTTTTAACATGCCATAGTCTCCATTCCATCTTATTGCTCCTCCATCAGCAGTAGCACTATTACTAATGAAATTACAATTGTTCAATTCACCATTAGCACCAGTCCATAAAATTGCTCCGCCGTTGCCAGTGAAATTGAAGTTTTCGAAATATATTTTTTGATTTAAACATTACTTCCACATAAATTAACGCATTACGATTTTATTTTATATGGAAAAGTAAAAAAAATCCATTATCAAATAGGCATGATGAAAGGATAATATAGCTCATTATTCTATTTTTATTTGTTTTAATTTTTCTAAGAATATTGAATTATTGCTGATGATGGGGATTAATAAATTATTTTTATAAATAAAAAAAATCATATATAAAAATATTATTTAAAAATAAATATTCAAGTTGTGATTTAGATGACTCAGATTCCAAATTTAGATGTTAAAACAACAAAAGAAGAAATAATAAATTTCATTAAAAATAAAGTGGCTGAGGCTCATGCTGATGGAATCGTAGTTGGATTAAGTGGAGGAATAGACTCAACAGTTACAGCATTTCTTGTTACAGAAGCTATAGGTAAAGAAAATGTATTTGGAGTTGTAATGCCATCAACAACAACACCAACAGAAGATAAAATTCATGGTACTGACCTTGCAAAAAGACTTGGAATTGATTATAAGGAACTAGCAATTGATAAAATATTAAATGAATTTTTAATTCTAACTGATACTTCTGAAGAAACAGATAATTTGGCTATTGGAAATCTTAAAGCAAGAATTAGGATGGCTATTGTTTATTATTTTGCAAATATTAAAAATTACATTGTTGGAGGAACTGGTAATAAAAGTGAAATCCTAATTGGTTACTTTACAAAATATGGGGATGGAGCATCTGATATGGAACCAATTGGGGATCTCTACAAAACTGAAGTAAGGGAATTGGCCAGATACATTGGCATTCCTGAAGAAATAATATCTAAACCTCCACGTGCAGGATTGTGGGATAACCAAACTGACGAAGAAGAAATAGGAATGCCTTATGAAATATTGGACAGAATATTATATGCATACATTGATTTAAATAAAACCTCTAAGGAAATCGCATCAGAAATTGATGTTCCTTTAGATGAAGTTGAAAGAATTATACAAAAAGTTAAAAATAACTCTCATAAAACAAAAATTCCAGCAACTCCTAAGAGTATATAGTTTTGGTGATTTGGTGACAGAAAATATAGAAACAAAATGGCAGAAAAAGTGGGATGATGAAAAGCTATTTGAATCAGACCCTAATGATAAAGAAAAATTATTCATAACAGTAGCATTTCCATATCCTAGTGGAGCTATGCATATCGGTCATGGCCGTACTTACACAGTACCTGATGTTTATGCTAGATTCAAAAGAATGGAAGGTTATAATGTACTTTTCCCAATGGCATGGCACGTAACAGGTGCTCCTGTAATAGGAATAGCTAGTAGGATTCAAAGAAAAGATTCATGGACCTTAGACTTATATGAAAATGTTCACAAAGTTCCTAAAGAAACTTTACCTAAAATGGAAGATCCTGAATTTATTGTAAAATACTTTAGTAATGAATATCATGACGTAATGCACGATATGGGATTTTCTATTGATTGGAGAAGGGAATTCAGAACTATTGATCCGACTTATAAAAAATTCATAGAATGGCAAATCAGAAAACTCAAAGATGCAGGTTTAATTAAAAAAGGAGAACATGCAGTAAAATACTGTCCAAGATGTGGAAATCCAGTAGGAGACCATGACTTACTTGAAGGTGAAGGGGTAGCAGTTAATGAATTAACATTACTTAAATTTGAAGCTGATGGAAAGCTATTTTTAACAGCTACTTTAAGACCAGAAACAATTACAGGTGCTACTAATCTCTGGTTAAATCCGGATATAAAATATATTGAAGTTGAAACTGGTGGGGAGAAATGGGTTGTTAGCGAAGAAGCATACGGTAACCTACAGCACCAAATTAATGATTTAGAAGTTGTTGGAGATATTGACCCTAAAGAATACATCGGAACTTTTGTTAAAAATCCTGTTACTGGCGAGGAACTTCCAATTCTGCCGGCAAGTTTTGTTGATGGGGCATATGGAAGTGGTGTAGTATTTTCAGAACCTGCAGACGCACCGGCAGATTATATAGCTCTTCAGGACCTTAAGAACAACACAGATTTATTAAAAGAGTACAATCTGGAAGATGTAATCGCTGATGTTAACCCTATTCCTGTTGTGGAAGTTAAAGGATACAGCGAAATTCCTGCTAAAGACATTATTGAAGGAATGGGAATTACAAGTCAGGGGGATGAAAAACTTCACGATGCTACAAATGAATTATATAAGGTGGAATTCAGTAAAGGTCGTATGTTACCAGAATTCGGCGGTAAAAAAGTTTCTGTAGCTCGTGAAGAGTTCAAATCAGAGATGTTAGACAATAACACTGCTACTATCATGTTTGACTTTGCTGAAAGACCCGTTATCTGTAGATGTGGTGGACAATGTGTTGTTAAGATAATGGATGACCAATGGTTTATGAGCTATTCTGACGAAGAATGGACTAGAAAAACTGAAAAACTTCTTGAAAGAGAAAAAATTGTACCTCCTGAAATTAGGAATAATTTTGAATACTATCTTGACTGGTTAGACGATTGGGCATGTTCTAGAAATATTGGTCTTGGAACAAAACTTCCATGGGACGATAAGTGGTTAATAGAACCATTAACAGACTCTACAATTTACATGTCTTACTATTCAATAGCCAAATATTTAAAAGACATGGATCCTGAGGTTTTAAATGACGCATTCTTTGATAAAGTATTCTTAGATATTGATAGTGACGATATTAAAGTAGATTCAGATATGGTTGAAGAAATCCAAAAGGAATTTAATTACTGGTATCCTCTTGACTGGAGATTATCAGCAAAAGATCTTGTTGGAAATCATTTAAGCTTTTTAATGTTCCATCATAGTGCAATATTCCCTGAAGACAAATGGCCTAAAGGAACTGTTGTTTTCGGTATGGGTTTACTTGAAGGAAATAAAATGTCTTCTTCAAAAGGAAATGTAATTCTTTTAAAAGATGCAATTGAAGATTACAGTGCAGATGTTGTAAGATTATTCCTTATGGCTTCAGCAGAACCATGGCAAGACTTTGACTGGAGAGAAAAAGAAGTTCTTGGAACCAAAAGAAGACTTGAATGGTTTAAAGAATTTGCAGATAAAGTAGAAGAAATCAAGGGAAGTCCGCTTGATTTAAGTAACATTGGAGAAGTAGAACTTACAAGAACAATTGACAAGTGGATGATAGGTCAACTAAATCAGAATATTAAAGAAGCTACTGAAGCATTAGAAGGTTTCCAAACAAGAAAAGCACTTCAAAATGCATTATTCTTACTTAGAAAAGATATAGATCATTATCTATACAGAGTAAAACATTTACTTGACAAACAGGACCCTGCTGTAATCTATGTTCTATCAACTGTTCTTGAAAATTGGATAAGGCTTCTTGCACCATTTACCCCTCACACATCAGAAGAAATTTGGTCTGAATATGGAGGTGAAGGATTCGTATCTGAGGCACAATGGCCAACTTATGATGAGGATCTTGTAAATCCACAAATTGAACGTTCAGAACAGCTTGTTCAAAACACTCTCAAGGATATAAATCAGATACAGAATATGGTAAAAGGGGATGTAGAAAAAATCCACATTTACATAGCTCCGGATTGGAAATGGGAACTTTATGAGATTGCGGATGAAGTCGGGAAACCTGATATCGGCAGAATAATGGGCATGGCGATTGGTGCCAATATCCATGATGATAAAAAAGAAATTGCAGCTGTTGCTAAAAAAATCGGTCGTGAAATAACCAAAACACGCTACATAGGCAAAATTGATGAAAAGCGTATTTTAGAAGATGCAATTGATTATATATCTGAAGAATCAGGTAAGGAAATTATTGTTCATGATGATGATAGTTACGATCCTGAAAACAAGGCTAGAAATGCAATGCCTTATAAGCCTGCGATTTTCATGGAATAGACTAAAATTATTCCATTATTCTTTTTTAAAAAATAATTAAGGTGATTTATGTGCATCCAAGACCAAGTCCAATAGCTGCCTCTTTATATACATTAAGAGACATGGACGCTGATGTTATTATAATGCATGGCCCTCATGGCTGTTGTTTTAGAACAGGAAGGCTTCTTGAAAGTGATGGAGTTAGAGTTTTAACTACTGCAATGGCTGAAAATGATTTTATATTAGGTGCAGCTGAAAAACTTGAAAACACTTTGAAAAAAGCTTATGAAATGTTTAATCCTTCTTTAATTGGGGTTGTTGGAACATGTGCCAGTATGATTATTGGTGAGGACTTAAAAGAAGCAATAGCTAATGCCAATTTAGATTGCACTGTCATTCCTGCTGAATCCCATGGAGGTTTTGGTGAAGGAGATAATACTGAAGGGGCAATTATAGTTCTTGATGCTGCTGTTGACTGTGGAGTTATTCCAAGAAGCGAAGCTGACAGGCAAATTGAAATGCTTAAAAAAGCTACTGAGATTGAAAAAACTAGGGGAATGGCTCAAGGCAAATATATCAAACCTAATTTCGGAGACAATAAGGAGGAAGTAGCGCGTAAAGTTGTTAAAGCACTTAAAGAAAACAAAAAAGTTGCTTTCGTATTAAATGCTAAAAAGGAAACCGCTTATTTGTTTGCAGATATCCTAAACTTTAATTACAGGGATGTCAATCCAGATAACAAACCTGTTGTTGTAGGTAATTTAGATGAAAACATTGGTCTGTCAAGAATCAGAAACCATGCAACTAACATTAAAAATCAGCTAGACATTCCAATAGACTTTATAAGTGGAGGACTTGATGAGTATCCGATAACCGGTAATGTAGCAGGGGATTATCTGAAAGATATTGATCTGGATATGCTAGTTGTTTTTGGTGTTCCTCATGCTTTTCCAGTTGAAGACTTTGATGTAGAATCAATAGCTGTTACTGATGGGCCTCGTCTTGTAGAACCTTTAAGGGATTTAGGTTATGATAATGTTGTTGCAGAACTGGATGCACATTCAAAAACTCTAGGAACTGATGAAATCGTTTTCTCTGATTTCGGTTCAATGATTAGATCAGCTGTTGAATGGGAGAAATAAGCTTATGATTACTATTATTGATTATAAAAGCGGAAATATAAGAAGTATTTCCAATGGCTTTAGAAAGTTAAACTGTGAAGTTGAGGTTACAAGCGATGTTGAAAAGATTGCCTCTGCTGATCATTTAGTTTTACCTGGTGTTGGAGCTTTTGGTGAAGCTATGAAAAATATTGAACCTTTTAAAGAGGTTATCTATGAACATGTCCAGGAGGATAAACCCTTCCTAGGGATATGTCTTGGCCAACAGCTTCTTATGAGCGACAGCGAAGAGACACATGATGTTCGGGGTTTGGATCTTTTTAAAGGCTCTGTCAAATACTTGCCAGTAACTGATTTAAAAATACCTCATATGGGATGGAATAAGCTTAAAGTCACAAACAACAGTCCTATTTTAGATGGTATTGATGGAAAGTACTTTTATTTCGTACATTCTTATCATACTGTTCCTGAAGAGTCAGATATTATTGCAGGCACAACAGATTATGGTATGGATATTGTAGCTGCCTTGTCAAGAAATAATTTATTTTCAACTCAGTTTCATCCAGAGAAAAGTGGAAGAGACGGCTTAAAGATTTTAAAGAACTTTATAAATTTGTGAAGATGGTGAAAACATGGATATGGAAGGTTTTGTAAGGGACAGAATTGATAATGTTGATGATGAGGATTTAAAAGCTATTTTGGCTTCTAGAATCAGGGAATATAAGGATGTTGATGAGGAGGGCTCACTCTTAATTGCTGACAGCGTTATTGATGAAGTGAAAACTACACTTGAACTTGAAAGATGTGGAGATGAATTTTTACAGGACATCGTATCTGTTCCTGAAGCTGGTGTAGCTATGGGGAAAATGGGTGTTGGTTCTCGCGGTGCAGGTGATTTCTTTGTTCACAGAAAAATAGCTGAAATTGTTGCAAGCACTAATACCGCTTCATTAGTAAATCCTTCTGAACAGGATGACGGAGGCGTTGTCAGTGTAAATGCAGATAATGATGAGGTTTATGTTACAACAGCAGTTGACGGCATCCATTCCCGTTTAAGTGAATATCCATTTTTAGGAGGTTTTCATGTAACAAGAGCTACCTTACGTGATGTCTGTGTTATGGGTGCTGACCCGGTAGCTATTTTAAGTGATATTCATTTAGCTGATGACGGTGATGTCGGAAAGCTTTTTGACTTTACAGCAGGTGTAGCTGCAGTTTCCGAACTTGTAAATGTGCCTATAGTTGCTGGAAGTACATTACGTGTCGGCGGAGACATGGTATTAGGTGACAGACTTGTTTCTGCTGTTGGAAGTGTAGGTGTTTCTAATTATCCTCCAACTGCTAGAAAAGGAGCTACTGATGGGGATGTTATCCTTTTGACTGAAGGCTCTGGTGGAGGAACCATTACAACAACAGCTATATATAACGGTTTTTTTGATGTGGTTTGGGATACTATGAATGTTAATTTTGTTCAGGCATCTCACGCAATTTTTGAAGACAACCTTGTTAAAGATATTCATGCTATGACTGATGTTACCAATGGAGGGCTTCGAGGAGATGCTCATGAAATCTGTAACACAACAGGGGTTGGTTTAGAGTTCTATGAAAAGGAAATCAATAAAACAATAGCTCCCAATGTATTGGACATGCTTCAGAAATTAGCCATTGATCCTTTAGGCGTTTCCACTGATTCACTGATGCTTATAGTACCTCCTGAATTTGTAAGTGATGTTAAAAAATCAGTATCTGATGCTGGAGTTCTAATATCTGAAATAGGTGTTGTAAACAACTCAGGCGTTCCAGAATTAATTCGTGAAGATGGTAGCGTAGAAAAGCTTGTTCCTCAATTTAGAGAAGCGGCTTATACCAAAATTAAAAAGCTAGTTGGAGATACCACTCCCGAAGACTTTGAAATTATGAAAACAAAGGTTCAGGAAGCTGCTACTAGAGCAATTTCCAAAAAAGAACGTGTGATAAAACACATTCGTGAAAATTAATTTTTTCACACTTTACTTATTTTTTTTAATCAAGCTTTATAAAATAGCTATTATGGATGATAACAAAGGATTTTTTGAAATTTTCGATGGTTTGATAGCGGTTATACTTATTTTTACAGTATTTTTACTTTTTAATTTGGTTATCACTGTTCCTAGTGATAGTGTTTCAACTACTGCTTATGAATTTAAACAATCTCAGGATATTATGGAGCAATTGGCCAGTAAAACCAATATTACAGATTCCAGTTTTCTTGATGAGATTACAAATATTCTAAAAGATGGAAAAGATTCTAAAAATAGTATAAGAAAGGTTTCTGCATTGTGTGAAAAAAAGTTTAAAAATTTGGGTCTTACTACTGACTATTATTTTACAGAAATGAATCATTTGAATGGAGATAAAATAATAGCTAGTGGAAATATTAAAACTGCAGATAATATAACAACAGCTATGCGTCATTGCGGAGATTATTGTTATGTATTATCTACATATTAAAAATATAAAAAGTCAAATGAATGACTTTTTATTCTGATGGAGCATAGGTACGTTTACCAAACTCTGAGTCAAGCATGAACAAGATATTAGGGGAGTTTCCTCCTCTTTTGATTTTTCCAATGTTTTCCATTGCATTTTCCTCTTCTTCAACTTGTTCTTCAACATACCATTGTAAGAACTGGTTTGTAGCATGATCTTTTTCTTCAATAGCTAAATCAACAAGATTATTAATTAAAGAGGTAACATGTTGTTCATGTTCTAATACGTGTGTAAATATTGCTTCAACGCCATCCCATTCAGTTTGAGGAGCTTCAATAGCTTCTAAAGTGATTCTTCCGCCTCTAGCAATAACATAATTGTACATTTTCATTCCATGTTCTTGTTCTTCTTTTGCTTGAACATTCATCCATTGTGCAAATCCTGGATAGTCTAATTCTTCAAGACATGCTGCCATAGATAAATATAAGTATCCTGAGTAAAATTCTGCATTTATTTGATCATTTAAAGCTCTTTCAATTTTTTCTGATAACATATATAATCACCTTATTTTATAGTTTTTTTATAATGTTATATTTATTATTTAAGCATTTTTAAATTTTCCAGTTTAGATTGTTTCTTAAAACTTCCGAAGTTTCCTATAATAGAAATTGTTTTATATTGTGCATATTGCTTTTAAATCCTATTTTTTAGCCTTATTTTAAATTTTAATCTTATTTAAAGCTTAATACTTATTAATATTAAGTTATATAATGAAACATGCTAAATTCAGAGATTATATATAAAATTTCTTCAGCACGCTTCATACCATGATGAAATAGAGAGATTTTATGAAGGAAAATAGAGTGGAACATAAAGTAAATTTTTTAAAAATGGAAGTGATATTGTGACATCAGAAATCGTAATCATGAATAAAAATGTTATTGTAATGGCTGCAGACAGTGCAGTAACAGTTAATAACGAGAAAACATATAATGGAGCAAATAAGCTATTTAAGTTATCTGATACTCATCCAATGGCTATGATGATATTTGGTACAGCTACTTTTGGTTCTATATCCTTAGAATCACTAATCAAAGGTTTTGTCAACAAGACAGATTTTGAAGACTTGGAAGATATATTGAAAGTTAAAGAAGCCTTTCTTGATTATTTGAATGATCTTCCATATTCAGAATTTGATTTTAAAAATAAATTAGAAATGTTCAAACAGGGTTTATTGGAGATATTGGAAGACAAATCAGAGAAAGATTTTGTTAATCATATTAATAATATTGGAGATTATCCGATGTTGCCATTTTTAGAAGACGAATCATTAAATCCCCTATTTTCGGATTTAAAAAAAGAGTTGGGAGAAGTGGATGTTGAAATTGATATTTTAAAACAAAATTTCAACAATCTACTTCTGGATTTAAGATCAGGAATAGTGATTGCAGGTTTTAATAGAAATGAACTTCTGCCATCATGCATTTCCTTTGATTTAATTACAAAATATGGAAATGAAATTATAATTCGTGATGCAGATTCATATATTGGTTGCGGGGAGAATCTTATTCTTGCTTTTGCTCAAGATGATGTCATTGCCACATTTATGTTAGGAATGCATGTTGATTTTGACTTACTTATAAATGACACCATTAATGATTTTTTAGATTTATATCACGATTACTTGAGGAAAAGCGTTGAAAATAAAAAGATTGATGATGAGAAATATTTGGAGTATGTTGAGCCAATACTTGATAAAACTGATTTTTTAATCAAATCAGGATTAAATAAAATTTTAATGAACATTTTTGATTTAAAAGAAGTGATGTTTAAACAAATAATCAATACGATTTCTTTTTTACCTGTTGATGAATTAGTTAAAATGGCAAAATCTATGATATACATCACTTCCTTAAGAAGAAAGTTCGATTCAAATTTAGAGACAGTTGGTGGAGACATTGATGTAGCTATACTTTCAAACGGTGATGGATTTCTTTGGAAAGAAGAATTGCTTTCACGTTGAAATATTTCCTTGAAAACAAAGAGAAAATTTAAATAATTATCAAAATACAAGTAAAATAAAGGTGCATATTATGGTATTGAGAGTAGGATTCACATTTGAAGAGCTAATGAGAATGCGTATAGAGAAAGAGAAACGTGAAGAGAAACACAAAAAAGAAATAGCTGCTATTAGTAAGAACTCTATGAAAGAAATTGAAGAATTGATGAAGAAAACATTTCCACAATAAATAATTCTTCTTATTTTTTTTTAATTTATTTTTGAATATAGTATTAGTACATACTATTTATAATTATTCTAAACATATTTGAAGTTATATTAGGTTTATTTGAACGAATTTGAGTTAATTTTTAACTCAATTTTGAAATTTTTTATCTATTTCTAATCTTGAATGGCTGGTTGGATATTTTCTCTGAAACTTCAGTTTCCAAAATGGGGGTGCTGTGCTCTGGAATGGTGAAAAAGGTACTTTAGAAGGTTGTATTTTTATTAATAACTCTGTTAATGAGACTGGTGGTGGTATTTCATGGGTTGGTTCTGATGGTGTTTTATCTGGTTGTACTTTCATCAATAATACAGCTCCTCGTGGTAGTGGTGTTTGGTGGAAGGGTGATGGAGGTTCTGTAATTGGTTCTACTTTTATTAGTAACTTTGCAAGTGTTTATGGTGGACTTTATTGGAGTGGTAATAATGGTACTGTATCTAATTCTAGTTTCATTAACAATAAAGCTATTTCTGGTGGTGCTATTGCATGGTATGGTGCTAATGGTGTTTTATCTGGTTCTAATTTTATTAATAATAATGTTACTGATTGGGGAGGTGGTGTTTACTGGCAAGGTGCTATTGGTACATTGAAGAATTCTTATTTCACTGGAAATACTGCCTATAATGGTGGTGGTGTTTTCTGGTCTGGTTTTAATGGTACTATTAATGGTTCTACTTTTTCTAATAATGTTGCAAATAATTACGGTGGTGGTGTTTGTTGGACAGGCGCTAATAGTACTATAACATACTCCAATTTCAATAATAATGTTGCTAAAAAAGATGGTGGTGGTATCAATTGTTGGGGTATTAATGCAACTTTAACCAATTCTACATTCTCAGATAATAGTGCGGGCACCAATGGTGGAGCTGCTGTATTATCTGGTGCTAATAATACAGCATTGAATTGTAATTTAACAGGTAATCATGCGATTAATGGTAAAAATATTTATTGGATATGGACTGTAGATGAATTTTTAAACAAATACAATCAAATTAACGATTATGATTATATTTGGATTAGAAATGGTGCTGGAATCCCCTCAAGCACTATTGTTTTAAATAAAAAAGGCATAACCATATCCAGTCAAGGTAATGTAACATTCGATGCAAAAGGAGGTAATCTCCACTTTGAAGTAACTGGAGATAACATTTTAATCGAGAAAATTACTTTCCGAAACTTCAATTTTACTAATGGTTCTGGAGGAGCAATAGGATGGAATGGAAATGAAGGAACATTAAAAGATTGTAATTTTATCAATAACAATGCTAAAGATAATGGTGGCGCTGTTTTCTGGGTTGGTATTAATGGTACTGTATCTGGTTCTAGTTTTATAAATAATACTGCAGGTAGTTCTGCTGGCGGTATTCGTTGGGATAGTAATAATGGTACTTTAAAAAGTTGTACTTTTGTTGGTAATGTTGCTAATAATTATGCTGGTGCTGTTTGTTGGTATGCTGTAGGTTCTTTAATTGATTGTAATTTTGTTAATAGTAATTGGATCAACTCTAATGGAATTTATACTGAACGTAATTTAATTATTGATGGTGGGAAAGGTATCGTTGATATACGTACCAGAGGTACTCTATCAGGCATTTCTATCGTAGTTTTAAACAATGAAACATATTATTATCCCCCTAATTCGAATATTAATTTCACAAACAAAAATATTCATAAATTGAAGACATAAAATTATCAAAAGCTTACATAATTATTTAGTTAGAAATTATTAACCTATAATTTTAATAAAAGGTACTGCTATTTATTTTACATTTCATTATTTAAAAATCAAATTTGATAATTCCGCTACACAGTAATAATCTTTATACATTAGTTTAAAGATAAATTAATAATATTTCTAGGTGATTTAATGAAAAGTGATAATATTAAAAAAGGAATTCAAAGAGCACCCCACAGGTCCTTATTAAGGGCATGTGGTCTTAAAGATCAAGATTTTGAAAAACCTTTTATTGGTATTGCTAATAGTTTTACAGATATTGTTCCAGGCCATATACATTTAAGAGAACTTGTAGAATTCGTAAAAGAGGGAATAATCGCTGCTGGAGGTATTCCTTTTGAATTTGATACAATGGCTGTCTGTGATGGAATAGCTATGAATCATGAAGGAATGAAATACTCTCTTCCTTCACGGGAAATTATTGCAGCTACAGTTGAAAGCATGGCTAAAGGACACAGCTTTGACGGCCTTGTTTTAATTCCAAGTTGTGACAAGGTAGTTCCAGGAATGATAATGGGTGCAAGTAGAGTAGATGTTCCAACCATTGTTCTTACTGGTGGACCTATGGCTGCTGGACGTTATGACAATAAAAATGTTGATTTGATTAGTGTTTACGAAGCAGTAGGCCAGCATTCAGCAGGAAAAATCACCGAAGAAGTAGTTGATGAACTTGAAAGATGTGCCTGTCCAGGTGCAGGAAGCTGTTCAGGTTTATTCACCGCTAATACAATGGCTTGCGTTACTGAAACACTTGGTTTATCACTGCCATTTTGCGCAACAACACATGCGAAAGATAAGGCTAATGAAGAAATGGCTTATGAAACAGGAAAACGTATTGTTGAAATGGTTGGAGAAGGCCTTAAAATATCAGATATTGTAACTCAGGAGTCATTTAACAATGCTATTGCAGTAGATATGGCTCTTGGAGGATCAAGCAATACAGCGCTTCACATACCTGCTCTTTCAAGTGAGATTAAAGGAACAGATGTGGATTTGGATCTCTTTGACAAGATAAGCCGTGAAGTTCCACACATAGCTTTAATTTCACCAGCAGGTCAGGATACAATGATGGATTTACATAAGGCCGGAGGAATCCCTGGAGTTTTAAAAAGACTTTCTGATAAAATTGACACTAGTCAGATGACTGTAACAGGTAAAACAATTGCAGAAAACATTAAAGATATTGAAATCACTGACGATGAGGTAATCCATACACTTGAAAATCCGGTACATGCTGACGGGGGGATAGCTATTTTAAAAGGCAACATCGCTCCTGACGGTTCTGTTGTTAAAAAAGGAGCTGTATCTGAAGATTTGATGTATCTTAAAGGTCCTGCTAAAGTATTTGTAAGTGAAGAGGATGCCACTGAAGCAATATTTAACCATGAAATTAATGAAGGGGACATTATTGTAATTACCTATGAAGGGCCAAAAGGAGGTCCGGGGATGAGGGAAATGCTAAATCCTACATCAGCTATTGCAGGAATGGGAATTAAAAATGTAGGTCTTATTACTGATGGAAGGTTTTCAGGAGGAACAAGAGGACCATGTATAGGACATATATCACCAGAGGCAATGGCTGGAGGTCCAATTGGTGCAATAAGAGATGGGGACATTGTTGAAATTGATATTAATAACAGAACAGTAAATGTTGAATTATCAGATGAGGAAATAGCTTCAAGACTTGCTGAGAACAAAAAAATCACAAAAGACGTTGACGGATGGCTTAATTTATACCAGCAACTGGTATCATCAGCAGACAAAGGAGCTATCTTAAGGTAGTGTTAAAATGAAGCTTTTAAGGATAAACGATATTGATGTTGATGAAGTTATTAAAAGATCTGAAGAAAATGTAAATGAGGTAATACCTGCTGTAGCCGATATCCTTTCAGAGGTTCACAAAAACAAGGATGAAGCACTAATCAGATTTACTGAAAAATTTGACAATGTCGAATTGGATGATTTAAAGGTAACTCCAGAAGAAATCAAAGAAGCTTATGAGAATGTTGATGACAAGCTGCTTAAAGCTTTGAAATTGGCTTTAACCAACATTAAGAAGTTCCATGAACGGGAAATACCTGAAGAGTGGGAAATGGAAGTGACATCTGGAGTTAAGGCAGGTCAAATTGTAAGGCCTATTAACAGTGTAGGGTGCTACATTCCAGGAGGAAGGGCAGCTTATCCTTCAACAATTCTAATGACAGTTCTTCCAGCAAAAATAGCTGGTGTGGACAAGATTGTATGTTGTTCACCACCACAAAAGGACGGAAAAATAAGTGACGCAATACTTGTTGCAGCAGATTTGGCAGGTGCAGATGAAATCTACAAAGTGGGAGGAGCACAGGCTATTGGAGCTATGGCATATGGAACAGAGTCAGTACCTAAGGTTGAAAAAATCGTAGGGCCTGGAAACATATTCGTAACAGCTGCCAAAAAGCTTGTATTTGGAGATGTGGACATTGAGTTTCCAGCAGGACCATCAGAGGTTCTGGTACTTGCTGACAGCAGTGCAAATCCTGAATTCATTGCATGTGAAGTATTGGCACAGGCAGAACATGACCCAAATGCATCATGCTTTGTTGTAACGGACAGCAAGGAAATAGCTTACAATACACTTGAAGCAGTTAATAAAAAAGCACCTGAAGCAGTTAGAAGAGAAATAGTCGAGGAGTCTCTTGAGAAAAATGGCATAATCATTTTAACAGATAATTTTGAGGAAGCTATTGACATTACAAACAGATATGCTCCAGAGCATTTGGTTATAATGACTGAAGATGATGAAAAAACCTTGTCTGAAATTAAAAATGCAGGTTCAATCTTTTTAGGATTATACTCTCCAGTAGCATGTGGGGATTACGGTTCTGGAACAAACCATGTTCTTCCAACAGGTGGGGGAGCTAAAATGTATTCTGGCCTTTCAACAGAGTCATTTATTAAAAAACCTACTGTACAGACAATTACTCGTGAAGGGTTGGAGAATTTATATTCTACTGCTGTTCCCATTGCTGAGTATGAAGGATTCTTTGCCCATGCAGATTCAATAAAAACCAGACTAAACAAATAAATTTTTACAGTTGAAATACATGTCTAGTATTTCAACATAGCTATTTTTTTAAAATATTAGTTGTATGCTTTAGACCTATCATCAATACGACCTATATAGATACAATCATTATCTATTTTAAAACAAATTCTATAATTCCCTTTTCTTGCTCGCTTATATTTTGGATAACGTTTTATTTTTTTATAACGGCTATCTTGGGGATTGTTTACTATTTCAGTAATTTGTTCACGGATAATTTTATAAGCTATTGGATTTTTCTTTTTGTAATTTTTTAATTGTTTTAAAGCAGATTGTTTAAATTCAAGTTCCATATTAATCGTTTAAATATTCATCAAGTTCATCTAAAGAAGAAAATCGAACTCCTTCACCATTTTCGAATTCTTTATCTGCTTTGATTAAATCTTTGATTTCCTGATATTCCTCGTATTCATTTAAGAGTTTAGAAATAATATCATTAAAAGAATCATTTTTATGTCCTATATCAGCTAATCGTTCATGATTTATTAAACTAACTCTTATAGCTTTAGTTTCCATATTATCACCAATTGTACATCTGTTGTTTTATGTATATAAAGTTAACATGATTAACAATGTATACATTATCAACAATTATGGAACTCAAAATAATCTGGAGTATCTGCAATCTAAACATCATTGGCAAGTTATCATAATAAAAGATAATTTATATGAATAAATACATTTCAATCAAAAACTCCCAATAATTCAACGGAATTTAACTAACACTCTTAAATTATGAGGTTTTATAAAAAGTAGGGCTGTCTAACATTTCAGACAGCCTTTTATAATCTATATTCTTGATTTTGAATAGCTTTCAGTTCTTTGACGGATAGTCTGGAAGTTTTCATCTATTAGCAATTCACCATCTTTAAAAACGGTTTGTAAGAGGTCATCTTCTTGGCTGTCGTATGCTACGGTTTTATATCCAGATTCAGTTCTAGTAAGTTTCAATCTTCCTGTTTTTGATTTTTTACTTGAATCAAGAGGATTTTTAAAAATATCGATCCAGTTACCGTCTCTTAACTGTGCTGAACATTTAAACGCATTTCTTTGTGTATCTCTTGTAGTTGAGGTGTGCAGTCCTCCACCCATACCGAAGATGATGTTTTCACTTGCCCAGCCATTTGACTTCATGTTGAAGAGTATGTCACGTATTTTGTGGTAGTCTACTCCATCTCCCCATAAGAGGCCTATGTTTTCATCAAAGACTTTGTAACCTTTGATTGTTTCCTTTGTTCCGAAACCTTCTCCTAGAATATTCAAACATTCTAGTGTTGTAGACACTGGTTCTCCACTGTCTGGTCTGAAAACCACTTTGTTTCCAGGTGTTCTATTGATGAATTCTTTAATGGCGGTGTTTAAAGCTTCTCCGTCTGTACTTGCATTTCTTAGAAAGTTTCTGTAGTCATAACTGTCTATAACAATTGAGAGAATGCCGTCTTTTGCCTGATTAAGCACATGTATGACTTGTTCTAACTCTCCTGACTCACCGCATGAGGTCATTACGCTGTGTTCTGTTGCCTGAACTGAAAAACCTGCTATTTCATTATCATTGTAGTAATTTTTTGGAATAGCTAGTGCTGGAATTGTGTCAGTTCCTTTAAAGCTTAATAGATGGCCTGCACCAGCTAATTCTGCTGACTCTACGGAAGTTGCTCCTCTTAAACCGAAATCATGTAACATGAACTCAATATTGTCAGTTGATGATCCGGTCACTTTCAAATAGAAATCAAATATCTTTTTAATCTCTGCTGAAAGGGTAGCTACTGTTGAAGGATACCATACCTGTAGAAGTAGTGGTTCAAGGTAGTTTGGAAGCCAGAAGCACTTTTTGTCTGTGTTTACAGCAGTCATTAGAACGTTTCCAACATCTACTGGTGTTCCTTCTGGCACAGCTTTGATTTCTATTGGAAGTTTACCATCTAAATCATTAGCAATATACATCCAGTCGTCGTAGTTGAAGATATCTGGTCCGATATGTGTTTCTATAAGCTTGTCTGCTTCAGTTACCATATCTTCAGTAACCACTGCACCTTCCAGATACTTTTTTATAATGTATTGGAGGCCAAAGAATATTGTTTTGTTAAATGTCGACCCTATTCTACTTTCCATGTAGGAGTAGATTTTTTCTGTGTTTTCTGGATAGAAATAGTGATGTGTAACCTTATAACTATCACTTAATAAACATATATTAAACATATCATTAATATAATTTGTCTGATATAAATAGTTATCCTTCATCCTCCTTACAGATTGGTTCAATGACACAGCCTTCACAGACTTCCTTGTTGGAAGTTTTCCCAAAATTATCTAAAAGGATGTTGTTGGCCATTTTCTCAAGTATGTTAGGTATATCATTCATTAGTTCTTCATCAATCTCAATATCAATCATTTCTTTTGATTTTACAGCATAAGCTTGTAAAATTTCCACTTTTTGGTCTTTAAATCTTGGATGCAATGAAAGTGCATACATGTAAATGTGTAGCTGCTGCTTATATGCGTCAATATAATTCCCTTCAATTTTGGTGTTCTTATAATCGAGAATTCCAAGTTTTCCATCTTTCTCAAATATCAGATCTATGATTCCTCCAAGTGTGAGATTTTCTGTTTTTATCATAAATGGAAGTTCAGATGCAATTACTTTTATATCCTTACCGAAATTATCATAATAGCTTTTTATGTCTTGACGGATTTCCTCTTTTAACTCCTCAGAATCTTTACTTAAAACATTGTCAATTATTTCGTTCATTTTCTCTTCGGTTATTTCTCCTTCTTTTGACAGTTCCTGGTTTATGTTTTGGAATATTTTATGAACTTTTATTCCTTTTTTCATGTCTTTGTTTTCATGGAACTTGAAGTTTAGCTCGTGAAGCAAGTAGAATCTGAAAGGACATTCCTGATAGTCACTTAACTTTGTATAGTCCAATCTATGCATTTTTATTTTTTCCTCTTTTTCTTCAGATTCAACATGTTCCAGTTGTCTGTAATTTTCAAGATAGCTGATATTTTCGCTGTTGTCAATGAGATTTCTAAGCTTTTCAGGAATTTTTTCTATTGTGGACAGTATTAATGTGTCTTTTGCTCTTGTCATTGCAACATACATGATTCTGTCTTCCTCTTCTATATGGATTTTCTCCTTTTCTTCGCTGTTTCTCTTTCTTTTAAGTTTCAGATATTTGTCCGGAGTGTAAAATGTAGGATTTCCTCCAATGTACCTGTTTTTTTCCTGGTCTTTGTAAGATGTTGGGAACTTTTTCTCTGCAATTGAAGGTATTATAACTACAGGAAATTCCAGTCCTTTTGATTTGTGAACGGTCATAATGGCTACTGCATCTTCATCAGGATCAATATTCTTACTATATGAATCTAATTTTGATGTTAAAAACCAGTAAAGTCCTCTTAAATCTTTTTTACTCATCATTTTACCATAATTATAAATGGTTTGAGACAGCTGTGAAAGATCATTTAAGATATTTCTGTTTATAGGATCCATAAGATAGTCATATTCAAGGAAACCTCCTCTATGGAGAATATAATAAAAGAGACTTAGAGTATCTAGTGATTTTGAGGAATCTTCACCAAAGAACTTTTCCCTAAAGAATTTGAGGAAATCAAGAAATTCTTGGTCTTCCTTGTTATTTAACTTTACCTGAAGAAGATCTGGCTTTTTAACGTTTCTAAAGATTTCAATAAGAATTTCCTCATCTCTATTGAAAACTCCTTGAAACTTCTTGATTCTACTTTTTTTACCTGTAAATTCCTCATAGATTTCTTTTTCAAATGAAACCACGTCTGATTCAAAATTGTCCTGGAGGTCTTTAAAAATTTCTTTAGACTCATCGCTGAAATTGTGGATTATATATTCAAAATCTTCAGAAGTAAATGCTTTTAGGTTAAGCCAGTCCTTTTCCCATTTGCTCATAACATGAGGTTTGTCTGATGGGGGAATAATGGCATACAATGTAGCTATTACAGATTTAATTTCATTTGAGTCTATAAAGTCATCCAATCCTGTAATGTGGTATGGAACATAGTTGTTATGGAGTGCAGTAGTAATATTTGCAGTATTGTTGTTGATAGATCTTGTTAAAATAGCTATGTCGCTGTAATTTTTAACTTTGCCACTGTCTTTTAAGTGTCTTATTATATCTGCAATTTTTACTGCTTCATCCTGATTTTTGTCACTGTTTATGTAAAAAGAGGGTTTGCTGACTTCCCTAGTTCCGATACCTCCTTTTTCAGAGCTTTCTCTTCTTTGATATTTGATATATCTTTCAGCTAAATCTATAACTTCATCAGAGGAACGGTAGTTTAGATTAAGGTTAACCACCTCACAGTCATAGGTATCTTCCATAATTTCAAAGTAATCTTCTGTAGCTCCTCTGAATCCATAGATGCACTGGTCTACATCTCCAACAGCTGTAAATGTTTCGCACTGGTTTATCAGCTTTTGGAAAATATTGAACTGAACAACGTCAGTGTCCTGAAACTCGTCAACAAGAATATGTTTATAAGGTGTTTCTGGGTTATCTTCAAGGTATTCAAATGCTCTTCTTTGGATAGATGCAAAATCAATATATCCTGCCTTTTCTAGAAGTTCAAGGAAAATGGGGTATGCCTTTGCAATCTGAAGATAACGGGCATTGTACCAGTCGTCCTTATAATTGTTTTTGACCTCTTCTCTTGGAAACTCCTCATTTTCCTCTACGAGAGATATAAACTCTTCACAAACAGGATTGTTCTCCTCGATATATGTTACCAAGTTTTCACAGTCAACATCAAAAGATGTAAATTCATTAAATTTGCTGATGACACTTTCAACTTCACGTTTTGATTGTAATGTGGCCGTATCCTTAAAACCTAGCTCCTTCAAATGTTTTCTTATAAATAAATTCAAGCGCTCATCATTGTCATCGCTGATAATTTCAAGAACTGAATGATCAAAGGACAAAAGTGAAAAACAAAATGAATGGATGGTTGATATGTTCATCAATGCAATATCCTCAGGAGGAATATCCTCTTTAGCTAACCTAAAAATAAGTTCTTCTGCAGCTTTTCTAGAAAATGTAATAACAACAATAGAAGCTGGATCTACTTTTAATTTAAAATATAAAAACTTCACCCGTTCAATAATAACCCTGGTTTTACCAGCACCAGGACCTGCTTCAATTAATAAAGGTTTCTTACCAGAATAATATGCAGCTTTTTCCTGTTCAGCATTTAACATCATGATTATAATATTGTTATTAAATACATAAAAAATTATTGTTAAATTAAATTGCTTCAAATTAGCTAATTTTTTAGAAAAGAATTGTTATCATTGAAAAATCGGAAAAATATTAATAGAATATGTTATAAAAGGAATATCAGATTCCAGTTTTACAGAATCAAGTTTTACTATTTTTTAAGTTTTACTGGAAGAGATTTATAATTACATTAAATTATTTAATAATAAAAAACTTAATAAATAACATAGAGGTGAATTACTTTGCAAGGTTTATTAAATGACTGGAGAAGAACTAATTATACTAAAAATGTCACTCCAGAATTATCTGGAGAAGACGTAATTATTATGGGATGGGTTCACGAAATCCGTGATTTAGGTGGAATCATATTTGTGCTTATAAGAGATAAAGATGGATTAATACAAATTACAGCACCTAGTAAAAAAGTTGAACCTGAAATCCTTGAGAAAATCCGTAATTTCAGAAAAGAATCTGTAGTGGCTATTGAAGGAACTGTTCAGGATTCTGATAAAGCACCAAATGGTGTGGAGATTATTCCAAGAAACATTGAGATTTTAAACTTAGCTAAACAGCCATTACCAATGGATCCTACAGAAAAAGTGAGGGCAGAAATCGATACAAGACTCGATTCAAGATTTTTAGATTTAAGAAAAGCTAATATCAGCTCAATTTTTAAAATAAAAAGTCAAATGTTCCATACTGTAAGGGACTTCTTCTATGACAATGGATTTGTTGAAATCAACACTCCAAAACTTGTAGCATCAGCTACTGAAGGTGGAACAGAGCTATTCCCAATTACCTATTTTGAAAAAGAAGCTTTCCTAGGTCAATCTCCACAATTGTACAAACAGATTATGATGTCAAGTGGAATGGACAGGGTATTTGAAATCGGTCAGATTTTCAGAGCAGAAGAACACGATACTTTAAGACACTTAAACGAAGCTGTTTCAATAGATGCTGAAGCTTCATTTATGGATGACATCGACATGATGAAAGTCTTAAATAACATGATTGAACAGGTAATCATCGACATTAATGAAAACTGTAGTGATGAACTAGCTATTCTCGATTATGAACTTCCAATTCCTGATGAACCTTTCCCAAGAGTTACCTATGATGAAGCTGTAGACATTGTTAATTCTAAAGGTGTGGAAATGGAATGGGGAGATGACCTTTCCCGTGCAGCTGAAAAAGCTTTAGGTGATGTGATGGGAGGATTTTACTTCTTAACTGAATGGCCAAGCGCTATCAAACCGTTTTATGTAATGCCGTTAGAATCAGACCCTACCAAATCTCATGCTTTTGATTTAATGTACAATAACTTAGAATTGTCTTCAGGAGCAACTCGTGTTCATCAATATGATTTGCTTGTAGAACAAATCGAAGAACGTGATTTAAATCCAGATGCATTTGGCAGCTATTTAAAAGCATTTGAATACGGTATGCCTCCACATGCAGGTTGGGGTGTAGGTGCAGACAGATTGACTATGGTTCTTACAGGTGTAAACAATATTCGTGAAACAGTTCTCTTCCCAAGAGACAGACACAGATTAACTCCTTAAACAACTTCAAAGTGATCAAATGAAAGAGTATGATATAGCTATTATTGGCGGAGGCCCTGGAGGGATGATGGCAGCAATAGCTGCAAAAAACTGTAATGTAGTAATTTTAGAGAAAAATCAGCAGTTAGGAAGAAAGCTTCTTCTAACTGGTGGAGGAAGATGTAATATTACAAACAACAAGCCAATAAAAAAGCTATTAGATTCTTTCGATGAAAAAAACTTTTTAAAACATGCATTTTACACACTAACAAATGATAAACTGTTAAAGCTATTTGAAGATAAAGGTCTTAACTTTATTGAAGAAGATGATAATAGAATATTTCCTGAAACTGAAAAAGCTAGGGATGTAGTGAAGGTTCTGGAAGAGTATCTGGAAGGCACTGATATTATATATAATTTTGATGTTGATGAGATTACTAAAACAGAAGATAAATTCATTATAAACAATCAGATTAAAGCATCTAAGGTAATAATAGCTACTGGAGGCATTACCTATCAGGAAACAGGTTCTGATGGGGCAGGACTTAAAATATTTGACACTAAAAGAACTTCTGTAAAATTCGGTCTTGTGCCGTTAATAGCTAACTATCACTTTGAAAACTATGCAGGAATCACTCTTTATGATATTTCAGTCAGTTACGGTGATAAGAGCTATCGTGGAGATGTTCTAATAACTCATAAAGGCCTTACAGGTCCAGCTATCCTTAACGTAAGTAATGAAATCTCAAAAGACTTGGATTATGATTTACTTAAAAATTATAATGTGGAATTTGATGACATTAGAATATCTCTTGATTTAATGCCAGACATTAATAAAGAGGAATTGTTGTCAAAAGTCACTAAAGATTTCCAGGAAAAAGGAAAAGTGCTTCTTAAAAACTATCTGAAATACTATTTAACTAACAGATTTATTCCATTTTTCTTAGATGAGGCTGAAATCGATGGCGAAGTTAAATTAGCTAATGTTTTAAAGGAAGATAAGCAAAAATTAGTTGATAGTCTTAAATGTCTTAAATTAGAAATAATTGGCTTTAATTCATCTTTAAGTAAAATTACTATTGGTGGAATCAAATCTTCAGCTATTGATTCTAAAACAATGGAATCTTTAGAAACTAAAGGGTTATATTATGCTGGTGAAGTTTTAGAACCTGTTGGTCCAACTGGAGGATATAATTTAAAAATAGCGTTTTCTACTGGATATTTAGCAGGATTATCAGCTTCTAAAACAATTTAAAAGGGATGTCTATGAACAACAACAATTTTATGGGTGCATCAACAAAACAGGGTCTTGATATAGCTAATAAAAGCCGTGAAATTATAAGGGGCCTTATTGGAGAAGATATTAAAGATTTAAAACCTGCAGAAAGAGATATTGTAGAGCGAATAGTTCACTCAACAGCAGATCCGGACTATGCAAAACTTGTTTATATGAGTCCTGATTTTGTAGATGCCTCTATTAAAGCACTTAAAAATAATGAAACTATTTTAACCGATATCAATATGGTTAAATCAGGAATCACCAGCTATGACGGTGAAGTTGAATGTTACATTAAAAATGAGGAAGTTAAAGAAATAGCCAGAGAAAATCAGATTACAAGAGCAGCTGCAGCTATTAGATATGCTGCCTTAAACGACTTTGAAGGAATTGTTGTTTCTGGCAATGCTCCAACAGCTGTTTGGGAAGCTATGGATTTATATAATAAAGATAAAATTAATCTTAAAGCTATTGTTGGCGTTCCGGTCGGTTTTGTTGGTGCTGCAGATTGTAAAGAAGCATTAAAGCAGTCAAATATTCCGAGCATTATCACAGAAGGGCCTAAAGGAGGAACACCTATTGCTGTGGCATGTGTTAACTCACTGATTCAAACATTAAAAGAGGTATAAAAGATGAATTCAGAAAGACTATTTGAAGAAAGTAGAAAGTATATTCCTGGGGGAGTAAATTCACCATTAAGAGCATTTAAACCTTATCCTTTCTTTGTTAAATCTGGAGAAGGTTCTCATCTGTCTGATATTGATGGAAATCAGTATATTGATTATTGTTTGGCATATGGTCCTTTAATTTTAGGACATGCAGGTCCGAAAGTTGTTGAAGCGCTTAAAAGACAGGCACAGCTTGGAACTACTTATGGTGCCCCTACAGAAGGTGAAATTAAACTTGCAGAGGAAGTTGTTGATAGAATACCTTCAGCAGAAATGGTTCGTTTTGTAAACAGCGGGACCGAAGCTACAATGAGCGCAATTAGGGTAGCTCGAGGATTTACAGGAAGGGATAAAATAGTTAAATTTGACGGCACATACCATGGTGCCCATGATTATTGTCTTGTAAAAAGCGGTTCTGGTGCAACTGCCCTTCCAGATTCAGCAGGTATTCCGATAGATACAACTAAAAATACATTAACAGTTCCATATAATGATGAAGAGGCTTTAACAAAATTAATTGAAGATGAAGGGGAAAATATAGCCTGTATTATACTTGAAGTTGTAATGGGAAATATAGGATTTGTACCTCCTAAAAAAGGTTATCTTGAATTCTTGCGTAAAATAACAGATGAGAATGGCATTCTTTTAATTTTTGATGAAGTGATAACCGGATTTAGATTATCAAGGGGAGGAGCTCAAGAGTACTATGATGTCACACCTGACATGACCACATTAGGTAAAATCGTTGGGGGAGGTCTTCCAATGGGAGCATTTTGTGGTAAGAAAGAAATCATGGAAGTTGTAGCACCATTAGGACCAGTTTATCAGGCAGGAACATTTAGTGGAAACCCTATGTCAGTACAGGCAGGAATAGCTATGTTAGATCAGCTTGATGAAAATGCCTACAACAATCTTGATGAAAAAGGAAGCTACTTAAGAGGATCCATGGCAGACATAATTGATGATTTGGGATTAGACATAACTCCTGCAGGGGCAGGATCAATGTTTCAGGTTTACTTTAACCCTAATGAAGTCTGCAATGCAGCTGATGCAAAGGCTTCTGATGCTGAAAGATTCTTAATTTACTTTAGGGAATTACTAAAAGAAGGCATTTTCATACCTCCAAGTCAGTTTGAGTGTAATTTCTTATCTACTGCCCATACAATGGAAGATTTGGACAATACTGCTGTAGCTATTGAAAAAGCATTGAAAATAGCTTTTGAAATTTAAAAACATTCTGATTTGCTGTTTTAATGGCAAATCATCCTTTTTTTCTTATATCTCTTTTACATAATCTTTTTAGGTTGCATTCTTTTTAACAGTTTTTATCTAAATTAAAAATAATTTTATATATAATTTTAAATAAAATTATTAGGTATAATAAAAGGTGTTTTTATGACTGATATGAAAGAAATAGCTATTTATATTGTTATTATTTTTATTGCTCTTTTAGCTGCTCAACATTTAAATGTGGTTGTCTCAGGGAGTATGGAACCAGTATTTTATAGGGGGGATATAGTAGCAGTTGAAAAAGCTAACCTGTTTGGACTTGGTATTCAGGAATTTGATCCTGAAGATGTAAAGGTTGGCGACATTGTTGTTTATAATGCAGAATGGGTTAATGAGCCTGTTATTCATAGAGTTATAAATATTACTGAAATTAATGGAACCACATATTATGAGATTAAGGGGGATAATAATAACGCTCCAGATCCTTATTATGTGCACCCGAGCCAGATTACCGATAAGGTAATTATGATGGGTGATAATCCAGTTGTTATTCCATATATTGGAAATATTAACCTTTGGTTAAAAGGTTTATAAATTGTTTAAATGGTGAATAAATGTATTTTGAAATAGAAAAACAAGCAATAGATTCTATTAATAAAGCAGTTCAGGATTTTGACTGTGAAATTGATGAGGATTTTCGTTTAGATTTTCCACCTAATCCTAAGTTAGGTGATTTAGCTAGTACAATTTCATTTTCTTTAGCTAAAAAACTTAAAAAATCTCCAAATATAATCTCTGAAGAATTAGCTTCTAAAATTGATGTTCCTCATATCTTTAAGAAGGTTGAAGCTGTCGGCCCTTACGTTAATTTCTTCATTGATTATGACGAATTCTCAAAAGCATTACTTGATCAGATTGATGATATGTATGGCCATTTACCGAAAATTAATGAGAAAGTTGTTCTGGAACATACTTCCGCAAATCCTAATGGTCCTTTACATATTGGTCATGTTCGTAATTCTATTTTTGGTGACTCTCTAGCTAGGCTTTTAAAATTAGCTGGTCGGGATGTTGAAACACAATACTATGTTAATGATATGGGCAGACAAATTGCTATTATTGTTTTAGGTATTACAGAACTTGGTCTTAAAATAGAGGATCAGGAAGGTGACAAAATAGACCATAAAATCGGTCAGCTCTACTTTAAAGCTAATGAAAAGCTCAATGAAGATGAAAGCTTAAATTCACATGTAGACGCTTTAATTAAAAAATATGAAAGCGGTGAAGATCCTGCTTTAAATAAAATCTTCGAGGATGTAGTTGAAAAGTGTCTTTCAGGAATTAAGGAAACACTTCAAAGAATTAACATCAACCATGATAGCTTTGAATGGGAAGGTCAGTTTATCCGTAATGGCGATGTATGGGATATGTTAGACTATATTGAAGAGGAAGGTTTTGTATCAAAAGGAGAAGTAGATTTTATAGATTTAACATTCTGGCAAATTGAAAAAGAATTTATCCTCAGAAGATCAGACGGTTCATCACTATACTCTACAAGGGATTTAGCATATCACAGATTTAAAAATAAACGCGGAGATCTTGTTCTTGATATTTTAGGTTCAGATCATAAATTAGCTGCAAAACAAATCAAGATAATATTTGAAGAAATTCTAAGAGAAAAAGCGCCTGAAGTAATTTTCTATGAATTCATCACATTGCCTGAAGGTTCAATGTCAACAAGAAGAGGAGTATTCATATCTGTAGATGAACTTGTAGATGAAGCTGTTAAAAGAGCTAGTGCGGAAATCGAAAAGAGAAATCCTGAATTGACTCCAGAAGAAGTTCTTCCAATCGCTGAACAAATAGGAATAGGAGCTATTAGGTTCTTTATAGCTAAACTTTCACCAGAAAAACACATTACATTTAAATGGGATGAAGCATTAAGCTTTGAGAGGGGATGTGCATCAATACAGTATGCACATGCAAGAGCTTGTAAACTTCTTAAAAAATCAGGTAAAGACATTTCAAAACTAGCTGTTCCTAATGAATGGGTAGCTGATGAAAATGAAATAGATTTAGTACGTACATTGGCTAAATTCCCACAGGTTGTTGAAGATTCCGCTAATAAGCAAAGAATACACAACATCACACAATATTGCCAAGATTTAGCTAATAGCTTTAATAAATTCTATAAGGCAGAACAGGTTATCGGTTCTGATAATGAGAATGTACGTCTTATTCTTGTAGATAAAGCTAGAATTGTTTTAAGAAATGCATTATCAATTTTAGGTGTGGAAGCACCAGAAAAAATGTAAATAAGTAGTTTACTTAACTACTATTATTATTTTTTTTTAATTAAGCTACCATCCTATTGCTTTTTGATTTGAAATTAACTACAATTTCTCCTTTGTCATTTTCAAACCATAAGATAGTTACATCATCTTTAGGATCTAAATTATATTTTTTCCTAACCTCAATAGGTATTGTTGTTCTATTGTTTTTATATAATTTTGAATTTGCAAATAACATTTTTTTCACCTACTACTAATTAACATTAAATAACGATGCTTTATTATTTAAATCTTTCGTTTTAATTTTGTAAAATCTATTTAAATAGAAAAAAATAAGTTTAAGAAAGTTTATTTAAGGTAATAATATAAAACTGCTTTCTGTGCATGAAGCCTGTTTTCTGCTTCATCAAATACAACAGATTGCGGGCCGTCAATAACTTCAGCAGTTACTTCCTGACCTCTTATTGCAGGAAGGCAATGCATAAAAATAGCTGTTGGTTTTGCAAGACTCATCAATTCTTTGTTAACTTGATAAGGTAGGAAATCTTTTTCTCTTTGGGCTTCTTCTTTTTCATCTCCCATACTTACCCACACATCAGTGTAAACTACATCTGAGTCTTTAAGCGCTTCTTCTAGATTGTCTGTTATGTTTATCTCACAATTGTTTTCAGCAGCTATCTTTTTTGCTTTTCCAAGTATTTCTTTATTTGGACTGTATTTATCTGGACAAGCTACTGTCATGTTCATTTTAAGCATTGCAGTAATTAAAAGAAGAGAGTTACATACATTATTTCCATCACCAACGAAGGTTAATTTTTTACCTTTAAAACTTCCAAGATGTTCTTTAATAGTAAGCATATCGGCAAGTGCTTGGCAAGGGTGTTCAAGGTTTGTTAATCCACTAATGACTGGGATTTCTGCATATTTGGCTAATTCTTCAACATCACTATGTTCAATTGCCCTTATCATAATTCCATCTACAAATCTACTTAAAACCTTTGCAGTATCAGAGATAGGTTCCCCTCTTCCCATTTGAAGATCTTGTGAGGATAAAAATATTCCTCTTCCACCTAACTGATACATTCCAACGTCAAAAGAAATTCTGGTTCTTGTAGATGATTTCTGAAATATCATAGCTAATGTTTTCCCATTTAATGGTTTGTCTTCAACTTCGCCATGTTTAATTTTTTCAGCTAATTCGAGAATATGCTCTACTTCCCCTTGAATATCACAAACAGATAATAAATCTTTCATTATTTTAACCTTTTCAACAATAAATAAAATATGATATTTCTTTTTATTTATTATTAAAGCTTTCTAAAAAATTTTCAAAAAAAATAAGTAAAGTATCCATTGGATACTATAATAGTTCATTCATATGGGATACACGTTTTTGTACAAGTTCTGTTGTTCCAACATCCCTTCTGTGGTAAACGTTTCCTTTAACATATTCACAGGCTTTCTCAGCTATCTTTTCAGCTTCTTCGATTGTTTCTCCAGTAGCTACTATTCCAAGGGCTCTTGATCCTGAAAGTTGTATTCCTTCATTTTCCTGGCTTACTGCTGCATAGAATACTTTTGCTCCAAGCTCTTCAATAGCTTCTTCATCTACATCAATTATTTCCCCTGCATGTTCGGTTTCAGGATATCCATCTGGAACAATGTATTTACAAACTGATGCCTTATCTTCAAATTCAACGTTGCTTAATTCTCCATTAACGATGTCTTCACATACTTTTGATAAAGGTGTTTTAATAAGTGTTAGCACGTTCATAGCTTCAGGATCTCCAAATCTTGCATTGTATTCAATTAAACGAGGTCCATCAGCTGTAAGCATAAATTGCCCATATAAAATGCCTTTATAAGGTTCTGCTTCATTAGCTATTGCTTTTAATGTATCTTCCATTATATTAACTGCCTTGTCATAATCCTCTTTTGATAAAAATGGCAATAATCCTCCTTTGTCAGAGTATGAGCCCATTCCACCAGTAATTGCTCCTTTATCTCCTTCAAATGCATGGGGATGATCTTGAGCTGCAGGCATTGGAACTAGATTTTTCCCATCACAAAAGGCCTGAATTGTAAATTCTTCACCAACTAATTTTTCTTCAATGATTACTTGTGCAAATCCCCCCATGGCATTATCAATAACTTCTCTTGAATATTCTTTTGCTTCTTCATTGTCTTTGAGATGGTCTCCAACAATTTTAACTCCTTTACCGCCAGTTAATCCAACAGGTTTTACAACAACATCCCTATCAAATTCATCTAAGAAGCTATTAATGTCTTCAGTGTTGTCAAATACTTTATATACAAGTGATCCTTCAATGTTATAATCTTCAAATAGCTTTCTCATAAATGATTTGTCAGTTTCAATCCTAGCAGCACTTTGGGTAGGTCCAACACATTTAATTCCTTCTTTTTCAAGCGCATCAACAATTCCTTTTCCAAGAGGAGCTTCAGGACCGATAAATGCAATATCTATATTATTTTCCTTTGCATATTCTGCAACTTCATCAACTTCCCCTTCATCTCCCTGTTTATAAGTAGCTATTTTTAACATTCCAGGATTTTTCTTGCTCATGTAAGTGTATAATTCAACATCTTCAGCTAATCTACTAGCTATTGCATGTTCACGAGCACCAGTTCCAACAACTAAAACTTTCATTTTTATTTTCTCCAAAAAATCAGTATATATTAATAAATTTAATTTTATTAACTTTTATTATTTCCTAATTTAGTCCTTGGTAAGAGGGGAATGAAAATTTGTTGGTTCATAATTTTTTGTGTAATGGAATTTAATTTTATATTTTTTTCTTATTAATTTTCTAATAATGATAAAAAATGAATATTAGAAGAAGAAATGTTGAATAGAAGAATCCACTATATTCCTTAAGAAAATTAATATTCGTATTTGGGGGATAATAATAAGTCTCATTGTTTAAAACCATGATAGAAATGCCTGAAAGAGTTCCATTGATGAATACATATACCATGCCTTTTCCACCATCAATGTTTAAATCTTTAGTTGCATAAATTCCGTTAAGTAAGTGTGATTTACTGTTAGTAAAACTACAATCGATAATAGAACCTATGTTATTAATGTAAATAGCACCACCACCATATCTAGAAGCAGTGTTATTAATGAAAGTAGAATCATTTACAGTATCATTATAACCATTCAAGTAAATAGCACCACCTGCACCAGCATTGTTATTAATGAAAGTAGAATCTACCAATTTAAGATTAGAGCCATCACAGCAAACTCCACCACCACCCCAACCATTAGCAGAATTATGAGTAAAATTACAACCGGTTAAAGTACCATTAACATTACCCCAGTAAACTCCACCACCATTAACATTGCCTATGTTGTTAATAAATGTTGAATCAGTTAAAGTACCATTAATACCATTCCAACAAACGCCACCTCCATGACTATTCCTAGCAGTATTGCCAATGAAATTAGATTTAGATAATATGCCCTTTTCTCCATACCAGTAAACTCCACCACCCCATTTACCAGAATTATTATTAAAATTAGAACTAATTAAAATACCATTCTTTCCAGACCAGTAAACTCCACCACCATATTGATTAGCAACATTATTATTAAAAGTAGAACCTGATAAAATACCATTATCGGCCCACCAGTAAACACTACCATCTTTTTCAGCGATATTATCTTTGAAAGTAGAATCAGATAAAGCACCATTACTACCACTCCACATAACACTACTACCATAAATAGCAGTGTTGTTTATGAAGTTACAATTTCTTAATGTACCATTGTTCCCACTCCATTCTATTACTCCTCCTGACCCAGTGAAATTGAAGTTTCGGAAAGTAATTCCTTCAATTAAAACACTATCTCCTGTGACTTCAAAGTGGAGATTTCTTCCTTTGGCATCGAAAGTTACATTACCTTCACTTGAGATGGTTACTCCTTTTTTATTCAATCTAATAGTGTTTGAGGGGGTTCCTACACCATTACGCTGAATCAAGACGTAATCATAATCATTAATTTGATTATATTTGTTTAAAAATTCTGTTACAGTCCAAGTCCAATAAACGTTATCACCTTGAGTTGCATAATTATTTTTAAAATTACAATTAGTTACATTACTATTACTGCTAGTCCAGTAAATAGCGCCACCCATGTTTGCGGTGTTTTCTGAAAAAGTAGAATTAGTGAGATTACCATTAGCACCAGACCAAGCGACAGCACCTCCCTCATGACTAACAGAGTTGCCGGTGAAAGTACAATTTGTTAAAGTACCGTTATCACCCCACCATCTAACAGCAGCAGCCCAACCTGCAGTATTGTCTGTAAAAATACAATTAAATATAGTACCATTAACAGCAGACCAGTAAATGCCAGCACCAACACCAACAACAGCTTTGTTATTATTGAAAGTAGAATCAAATAAAATACCATTAATAGCACTATTACTCCAACGAACACCACCACCATGACCTGATTTTGCTGTGTTGCCAATAAAAGTACAACCTTTTAAAATACCATTAACACCCTGCCAATAAACACCACCACCATCATAGCTAGCAGCATTTTTAGTAAAAGTACAATTTGTTACGATACCCTTAACATTGCTCCAATAGATACCACCACCATTATTACCTGCAACATTACTAGTAAAAATACAACCAATTACAGTACCATTAGCACTATTCCAATCGATACCACCACCAAGATTATCTGCACTGTTGTTAATGAACTTAGAATTAATCACAGTACTATTAAAACCACTACTACCCCAGCAAACACCACCGCCATTAAATGTAGCATTATTGCCTATAAAAGTAGAATCAGTTAAAACACCATGAATGCCTGTCCAGAAGATTCCGCCACCGCGATAAGCAGTGTTACCAACAAATGTACAACCAGATACAATACCATTATTACCTAACCAACGGATACCTCCACCATAAGCATTACTATCAGTTGCACGATTATCAATAAAACTGGAACTCTCAATATTGCCCTCAGTACCATTCCAACAAACTCCACCGCCAGTAATTCCTGCAGTATTATTAATAAAATTACAATCTCTCAATGTACCGTAGACCCCATTCCATAAAACGGCTCCACCATGCCCATTTTGGAAACTGAAGTTTCAAAAAGAAAAAATCTTGTATAAAATTAGTGATTTAAATATTATACTATCATTATATAAAATTTACATATTGAGAAATTTTCCTAAAATTAGATATAATAAAAAATTAAAACAATATATAATCAAACAAAAGGTGAGAGAACATGCAAATAATTTCAATTGCAGGTAAAAAAAACACCGGAAAAACATCTCTAACAATGCGAATTATAAAATCTCTTACAAAAAGAGGCTATAAAGTAGCTACTATTAAACATAGCCACCACAACATGGAACTAGATAAAGAAGGAACAGACACTTGGAAACACAAAGAAGCAGGAGCACAGCTAGTAGTGGGAATTGGATCTACTACATTTTTTAATGTGAAACAGGAAATGGAATTGGAAAGAATACTATTTTTAATAAAAATGATGGATAATGTAGATTTTGTTGTAATTGAAGGTTTTAAAGGTTGCGATTATCCAAAAATAGCTACATCACCAAATCTTCTAGACGAATATACAATAAAAGAGGTAAACTCATTTACAATAACACCAGAAGAAATTGAAGATTTGACAGATCTTATAGAAGAGAAAGGATATGAAATTGTAAACACATTATATGATAATGGGTGCGGATACAATAATGGCGCTGAAATAGCTAAAGATATAATAAAAGGAAAAATATCCATTGCAGATTTAGATTCAATAGATGTGACTCTTTCAGTAGATGGAAAAGTGGTCGGACTTAATGAATTCGTAAGCGATTTCATGAAACATACCATAGTGGGAATGCTAAAATCACTGAACCTGAAAAACTTTGGGGTTGATGAAGAAAATTTAAATAATATTGAGCTATTAATAAGAAACAAAGCTCAAGGAGAGTGAAAAAATGGATAAAAAATATGTAAATGATGGAATTCAGCTTTTGGTAAACAGTACAGAAATCGGATTAAATGAATTTACAAGTAGCTTTTTAAAAGACACTATTGAAGGAATGGTCTCTTCACTTAAAACAGATGTAGGTCCTTTATATGAAGCTACCATTGAAATTGCAAATATCGAACCTGAGAATATGGAAAATGCAGTGATTGAACTGTTTATTAATGATGTGTCTATTGAAATAAACGAGTTTGTAAGTGGCATAATGAAAGAATCAGTATATGGAATGGTTAAAGCGTTGAATACTGAGAAATTCGGAATTGAAACAATAAAAAGCATCAATATAAAAATTGAAAAATGATTTTATGAAACCTATTAAAGACCAATATCAAAGGCCAATAATCTCCTTGAGAATAACCATAACAAATTTGTGCAACTTAAACTGCATATACTGTCATCATGATGGAATGGTCGATTCAAAAGATGAAATGACTGCTGATGAGATGTATGAAATCTGTAAAGTTGCAAAAGACATAGGAGTTAGAAAGATAAGGATTTCAGGTGGAGAGCCATTAGTTAGAAAAGACATAGTTGAAATAGTTGAAAAAATAGCTAGATTAGACTTTAAGGATATATCTCTAACTACAAATGGAGTGCTACTTGAAAAATATGCTGAAGATTTAAAAAAAGCAGGACTTACCCGTGTTAATGTAAGTTTAGATACTTTAAATCCAGAAACATATGCATTTGTTACTAAAAAGGATTATCTTGATAAGGTTAAAAGGGGAATATTGAAAGCAGTTGATGTTGGTCTTTATCCTGTTAAAATAAATATGGTTTTGATGGATGGAATTAATGAAAATGAAGTATATGAAATGTTTGAATTTACAAAAGAACATGGAATGGTGCTTCAGTTAATAGAACTTGTTGAAAGTGAAAACTGCGATGATGACAAGTTTAGTGCAGAATACCATTACAGTCTAGAATCTCTTGAAGAAGAACTAGCTAGTAAAGCTGATGATGTAATGACAAGAGAATTTATGCAAAGCCGTAAAAAATACTTTATTGATGGTGGAGAAATAGAAGTTGTAAAACCAATGGACAACACTGATTTTTGTAAGAATTGTACTAGACTTAGAATTACACCAGACGGTAAAATTAAGCCATGCTTACTTAGAAATGATAATTTAGTTGACATCATCTCTTATATTAGAAGAGGTGACGATGAAAGTCAACTAAAAGAAAGATTCATTATTGGCATAAATAACAGAAAACCCTATAATATGGAATAATCTATTAAATGCTAATGATTTCTAATTATCACTTCATCCTTTAATTAAGGAGCATAAACTGTTTTTAATTATTGAATAAACAAAACTAAAAAAATAAGATAAGGGATTAACCTTATCTATTGTCTTTTTCTGGATATTCAGTAAATGGAATTGAATCATCAGTTTTGAATCCACTTACATATCCATAGATTTCTCTAACTTTGTTGTTTACAGTGTCCCATACTTTTGCTACTGGAATTTCACAAGGACATACTTCACTACATTGACCACAGTTGGTACATGCATCTACCATGTGTACCATACGAGTTAAGTGGAAGAATGGAGCTGCAGGAGTATATCCACCAGGTACCCATTCAGGTCCTTCAGCTTCAAGACAGCAATCTTCACAGAAACATAATGGGCATGCTTCACGACAACCGTAACATTTCATACATCTGGAGAATTCGTCAGCATATGCATGGAATACATCAATGATATCTCCAGTATTGCCTTCCATATCTGATGCTTTTTTAGCTGCTGAGTTTTTAAGCATAATGTTGTTGATTTTGTCTCTGATTTCCACACCTTTTTCAATAGGTTCTTCAGTTTCGATTACACCAGCATCAATAACTTTGCCTAATACATCTGCACCTTTTTCGCTGAATACTTCAACAAATGTTGCTTTTCCAGCTAAAGGTCCGATAACTCCCCAGTTACCTAATGCCATATCAGCGTTAGATGGTATTTTGAGTTCGCATCTTTGGCAGTTGTCTCTTCTACCCATACCTTCTTCTTCAAGTTCTTCTATGTTGAAACCTTTTTCTTCACCGTCAGCGGTTTCCATAATAAGGTTTCCTTTAGCGATTTCTTCTTTAACAACATCTTTAGGATCTAATTCATAAACATCTTCAATCATTTGAATAGTTGGAACAGGAGACATTGTTCCACCACAGTTTACACCAATCATGATTATGTTGTCTTCGATGATTTTGCCTTTTTTGATTAATTCAGTAATGGTCATTGCATCACATGGTTTACAGGTAACTGCAACTTTCATGTCACGACAACCATTAAGATATTTAGAAACAAATTTTGCTAAGTTTAAAGTTCCGCAATGAATGGAACCTGCAGATTTGATTATATCTTCAGGGTCGGTTATGAGGCATGGAACTGCATCATAAATATCGCATCCTTCTTCGACAGCAACAACTGCATCAACTATGTTGTTTTCTAATAAATATTTCATTATAGTTGTTACTACTCCACCGTATTCTCCTTTTGCTTTAATATCTGCATTGGCGGAGTATGCATAACATTTATCGCCTACTTTTACAGCCATTTTAATTACCCCTCAATTTTTTCTACTTTAATAGCACATGCTTTTAATTCAACCATTTTAGATTTTGGATCGAAAGAATCAGAATTGGTCAACATGTTAGCAGCACATTCTGTAAAGTGCATAGGGATGTTTACGATTCCTTTCTTAATATTATCAGTTACTCTTGCAGGAATTTCAATTTCTCCTCTTCTGGAACTTGCCTTAACAATTTCATTATTGAGGATTCCTAACTCTTCAGCATCTTCAGTATTAATCTCTATGAATCCTGTTTTTACCTCATTATCCAAAGTTTCACATCTTCTAGTCATTGCAGCGTGATAGTGGAACAATATTCTAGTAGTGGTTAATAATAATGGGTATTCCTCATCAGGTTCCTCAACAGGTCCTAAGTGTTCAATGGATTGGAAGATTCCTAACCCATCAGCATGTGCAAATTTATCCTTGTGCATTAAAGGTTGACATGGGTCATCTACAGATGGACAAGGCCAGTGAAGTGCTTCAGGAGTGTCTAACCTTTCTCTGTTCATACCTGCCATGATTGGTGCATATTCTCTGATTTCATCAAAGATTTCTTCAGCAGATTCATAATGGAATTGGTCTTTGAAATCTGGATTCATTCTTACTGCGATTTCTTCCATTATCTTCCAATCAAGTTTAGTACCTTCAGGCGGTTCTTGTGCTTTGTGTAAGCATTGAACTCTTCTTTCACCATTGGTGAATGTACCTTCTTGTTCACCCCAACCCGCAGCAGGCAAGATAACGTCTGCACATTCTGCAGTATCAGTCATGAACAATTCTTGAACTATTAACATGTCTAAGTTAGCTAATGCTTCTTTAGTATGTTTAATGTCTGCATCGGAGAGTACTGGGTCTTCACCGTGGATGTATAACACTTTTAAGTCACCAGCATGAGCCGCATTCATCATTTCAACAAGAGTTAGTCCTGGTTTTGCAGGCAAGTTAGATCCATAACGTTCATTGAATAAATCAGTAGTTTCTTGGTCAGCAACTTTTTGGTAACCTACATAATCAGATGGGAGAGCTCCCATATCACAAGCACCTTGTACATTGTTTTGTCCTCTTAATGGGTTTACACCAGTACCTTCCCTACCTATGTTACCAGTTAACATTGCTAAGTTAGCACATGACATTACATTATCTGCTCCGTGAGAGTGTTCAGTAATACCTAAAGAGTAAACAATAGCTGCCTTGTCTGCTTTACCATAATCTAATGCTGCTTTGGTAATTTCTTCAACAGAAGCTTCAGTAATTTCAGAAACTTTTTCAACATCATATTTCATTACAACTTCTTTAAATTCTTCAAAGCCTTTTGTTCTGTTTGCAATAAATTCATCGTCTTGTAAGTCATTATCGAGGATGATTTTCATCATACCATTTAATAAAGCTACGTCAGTACCTGTTTTAAATTCGATGTAATCATCAGCTAATCTAGCAGTAGGGGTGTATCTTGGATCTGCTACAATTAATTTGGCCCCATTTTTTTGAGCTTGAATGATTTTACGACCAAACAATGGGTGAGCTTCCATGTTATTTGAACCAATACAGAAAATTACATCTGCTTCCTTAATACTGTCGAATCCATTTGTCATAGCTCCTGAACCAAATGTGGTTGCAAGACCTGCTACAGTAGGACCGTGACAGATACGTGCACAATGGTCTACATTTTGAGTGCCACATGCAGCTCTTGCTAATTTTTGTGTAATATAAATGTTTTCATTAGGTGAACGAGCACAAGCATAGAAACCTACTTTGTTAGGATCTTCATCAGATACTTCTTTAAGTTTGTTTGCTACTAAATCTAATGCTTCATCCCAAGTAGCTTCTTGGAATTCACCATTTTCATCTTTTATTAATGGAGTAGTTAACCTGTCTTCCCTATTAATAAATTCGTATCCAAAGTTACCTTTTGGACATACCTTACCTTCGTTTACAGGGTGTCTTTTGTAAGGTTCGACACCAACAATTTTACCATCCTTAACAACAAAGTTGATTCCACAACCAGTACCACAGTAAGGACAAATTGTTTTAACGTATTCTATTTCAACCATTTTATAATCTCCAAAATTATATTAAAAAGTTTTGTTTGAAAGCTTATTGAAATAAGCTTTCATTTGTTTAAAAGTTTTGTTTATTCATCAGAATCTTTTAAGTATACGAAGTAGTATATACAAGCTACAAAGAGTCCTCCACCAACTATATTACCTAGAGTTACAGGAATAAGGTTATTCCAAATCATAGTAGCCCAGGTAATTCCTTCTCCTCCTAAGAACATACCTAATGGTATAAAGAACATGTTTGCTACACTGTGCTCGAAACCAATGGTAACGAAAGCCATAATCGGGAACCAAATACCAAGTATTTTACCAATTATGTCATCGGATGCAAATGCAAGATATACTGCAAGACATACAAGCCAATTACAACCAATAGCTCTAATAAATGCAGCATCCCAACTTAATCCTACTTTAGCAGTTGCAACTTTAATTGCTCCTGCTTGAATAGCTGGATCAGAAGTGATTATTCCTCCCATGTATGCTAATACATAAGCTACAAATAATGCACCAACGAAGTTGAAAATCCAACTTACAATCCAATTCCTAGCGAGTCCTTTAGCACTAGCTTTGCCATGTAAAAGACCCATAATCATATACATCACATTTCCTGTGAATAATTCAGAACCTGCGATAACAACAAGAATCAAACCAACAGGGAACACTGCACCAAATACAAATTTAGATAAACCTATTGGAAAACCAGCAGCTACCATACCTGCGTTAGCTACTTCTGCTAATAATCCTCCAAATGCAATATATGCACCAGCTAAGAAGGAAAGCAAAATAGTATGAGAAAGTTTAGATGAGTTTTTAACCCCACCAGTTGCCGCAACAGCTCTTGCTGTATCACCAGGACTTTTAAAAGATGAACTCATATTTTTGACCTCTTTTTTTTAGTTTTTATAATACCCATGAACTCCCCAAAATCAAATTCATAGTATTATAATTATTAATTATGAACATTATAATAAAAAGGAATTTTCATTAGGATAAAGAAGAAATAGTTAAATAATGGGACGTATAAAGATAAAATAAAGGGAATGTGATAACCAATTGGATTCACATCGACTAATTTTTTTTAAAAATGAAAATTAAGCTTTGAATAAAAGTATTTAGAAAAAATAACTGATTTAAAGAAGCTAAATAAATTATTATTCATTAAAATATGATTATTTAATAATAAATCTCAAACAAACATAAATAAAACAAAAAATAAGCATTAATTTATTTCGTTATATCTATCATAAATAGATACATGTTCAATGAATTAATCGATAAATTGACATGGGATTAAAAAAAAATATTTTTTCTTAACTAAAATTAGTATAATTAAAAATCGATTAAAAAACATGATTTAAAATTAGTAGACATCTTAATTGTTTTATTATAATCACCTAATTTCTCATTTTTTTCTAATTATTATCCATATAATATAATCATCGATCAATTATAATAGAATAGCAATAGATAACTAAAATACTGTTGTGATTTAAAAATTTTTTCTTTTTAAAACTTCAGTTTCCAAAATGGGAATGGAGGAGCTGTTTTATGGACGGGAACACGTGGTACATTGGAAAATTGTACATTCATCAATAATACTGCTAATTATGGTGGTGCTGTTTACTGGAGGGGTGATAATGGAACTATATCTTATTCTACTTTCACTGATAACACTGCTAAAGTTGATGGTGGTGGTGTCTTCTGGAATAGTACTAATGGCATTATAACTGATTCTAAGTTCATAGGAAATACTGCCAAGAATAGTGGTGCAGGTGTTTTCTGGGATGGTGCTAATGGTCGTTTATTTGACTCTAATTTCACTAATAATATAGCTCAAAATCTTCAGGGTGGTGCAGTTTATTGGAGAGTTGTAAATGGTTTTATAAGTGGTTCTAAATTCATAGGAAACACTGCTAGTAACGGTGGTGCAATTTTTTGGGATGGTGCTAATGGTAATCTAACAAGTTCTATTTTCAATAATAACACTTCTAAAAAAGCCGGAGGTGCTATTTACTGGAGTGGTGCTAATGGTGAATTAACTGATTCTATTTTCACTGCTAACACGGGCAATTCTGAAGGTGCTATTTCTTGGCATGGAGCTAATGGTATAATAAATAGTTCTACTTTCACAGGCAACAATGCTAATGCTGCTGGTGCTATCTCTTGGCATGGAGCTAATGGTATTTTAACTAATTCTACTTTTACTAATAATACTGTCACTCAATATGGTGGTGGTGCTGTTGATTGGGGTGGTGTTAATGGTACTTTATCTAGTTCTAGTTTCACTGATAATACTGCTAAGCAATGGGGTGGTGCTATTTACTGGAGTGGTGTTAATGGTACTTTAACAGATTCTAATTTTATCAATAACCGTGTTACTAAGCAAGGTGGTGCTATTTACTGGAGTGGTGTTAATGGTAATTTATCTAATTCTAAATTTATCAATAATATAGGTGGTGAAGGTGGTGCTGTTAAATGGGATAGTAATAGCAGCAGCCTAATTAACTCTATTTTTATAAGTAATATTGCAACAACTAGTGGTGGTGGAATTCACTGGAAAGCTAATAATAGTAGTTTAATTAATTGTTCTTTCACTAATAATACTAGTGTTAGTTGGGGTGGTGGTGCTATTGTATTAGCTGGTAATAATGTTAATGTAATATATTCTATTTTCAATAATAACCATGTTCTTGATCATGATGGTGGTGGTGGAATTGTCTGGATAGGTAATAATGGTACTTTAACTAGTTGTACTTTTTCTTATAATGATGCTCCAAAAAGTCAAGGTGGTGCTGTTAAATGGGGTGGTGCTAACAGTACTATGTTGGATTGTAATTTCACAGATAATCATGCACTTTATGGTGATAATGTCTATTGGATATGGACTGTACAGGACTTCTTAAACAAACATGACCAAATAAATGATCTTGATTATATTTATATTCTTAATGGTGTTGGAACCCCCTCAAATACTATTCAATTGAATAAAAAAGGCATAACAATTCACGGCCAAAGTACTAATACAATCTTCGATGCCAAAGGAGGAAACCTCCACTTTGAAGTGACTGGCGACAACATTTTAATAGAGAATTTAAGTTTCCGAAACTTCAATTTCACTGGCTACGGAGGAGCATTACGATGGAATGGAACCAATGGAATATTAAAAAATTGTAACTTCATTAACAATACAGCTACTAGAAACGGAGGATCTGTTGCTTGGTGGGGCAATAATGGTTCTGTAATTGCATGTATTTTTATTAATAATACTGCAGAAGGTTCCGGTGGGGCTATCGACTGGTGGTATCCTAATGGTATTTTATCAGATTCAACTTTTATTGGTAACAATGCCACTAGTGCTGGGGCTGTTTTTTGGACTGGTAGAAATGGTATCATAACTAATTCTAATTTCATTGGTAACAATGCTGCTAATAGTGGTGGAGGTATTTATTGGACTGGTATTAAAGGTGCTTTAACTAACTCCAATTTTATCAATAACACAGCTAATGATGGTGGTGGTATTAGCTGGGGTTCTGGTGGCGCTAATGGTACAATAACCAATTCTAATTTCACAGGTAATAATGCAAGAAATGGTGGTGGTGGAATTTTATCTGCCTCTGAAAATAATATTATAAAAGGTTCTACTTTCACAGGCAACAATGCTGCCCATGGTGGAGGTGTTTACTGGGCAAATGGCGTTAATGGCATAATAACTGATTCTAATTTTATTAATAATGCCGCAAGTAATGGTGGTGGTGTTAGTTGGGGTAATAGAGGTGCTAATGGTACAATAACCAATTCCAATTTCAGAGGTAACACTGCTACTGATGGTGGCGGAATTTTATGGGCTGGAACAAATGGAATAGTAATAGGTTCTATTTTCACTAACAACACTGCTACTCGGTATGGTGGCGCTATTCAATGGATTGTCACAGGAACAATGATGAATTGTAGCTTTAATAATGGTAAATGGATTAATAATGCGGGCAAATCTAATGGAATTTCAGTTAACACTAACCAGGTTTTAACCATAAATGGTGGAAAAGGTATTGTAGATATAATCAATGAAGGCTCTCTTTCAGGCATTTCTATCGTAGTTTTAAACAATGAAACATATTATTATCCCCCAAATACGAATATTAATTTACCAAACAAAAAGACACAGAATCTAATATAATAGAAAATAATTATCTAGGCACTATCCTGACTAGAGATAGCTAGAATATAATTCTGAAAAAAGAACATGATTTTTTAAAATCTTTTGAAGATTAAAAATAAGTGACAAGCTATTTCTATGTAAAATAAAAACAAAAATAAATTTAAAATATGCCATAGTTACCACAATAAAAGCAACATATAAATATCATAAGATTGCATAAATTAATTACTTTCTAAAATATAATACACAATTTATAAGTATTAGGTAAAACATAATAGATACTAATATGTTTTATTTATAATCACTATGTGGGGTGAAATGTGAATGGAAAAATCAAACGTAATTATTTCTATTATTATTGTTGTATGTATTGCAGCTGCTGTAGCAGCATACGGATTAACAAATAGTGATAATGCTATTTTCTCCAAATTAGGAGGCGTTGATTCTGGAAATGGTGGAGATGGATTAAATTCCACCAATATTAGTGGAATTAATGGTTCTACTGGAACTAGTGGTTCAGGTTCTGGAAGTGGAAGTAGTGGCGGTAGTGGAGTTGGAAGTGGATCCGGTAGAGGCTCTGGTGGCTCCGGAAGTGGTAGTGGATCTGGTGGCTCCGGAGGTAGTGGTGGATCTGGTGGCTCCGGAAGTGGAATAACAAGCGATGATGCTAAAAGAATAGTTAATAACCATATTTCACAACCTGGTTGTTATGCAGGAGAACCTACAAGAACAAGTGTTGGTTATAATGTTCCTATTTTAAACAGTAATGGAAATAATGTCGGATATATGCTAGTATCCTTTAGTGGTAAAATCATTGAAGGAGGCGGTGGTGCACCTTAGTGCCCCCCAATAATAATAATTAAGAGGATTTATTCCTCTAAATATTATTTTTAAGAAAACCAATAACTATATATAATGCAAATTTCATAAATTAATAATACTGTAATGTAGGGCCCGTAGCCTAGCTGGATAGGGCGTCGGACTTCTAATCCGAAGACCCCGGGTTCAAATCCCGGCGGGTACGCTTACTTTTTAACTTTTTTTAATATTTTT
>OGXX01000134.1_pt1 | contig 74949 bp, 68 predicted proteins | sample 1576301 | NCBI WGS metagenome assembly OGXX01 (sample SAMEA3541469, study PRJEB24748) | human gut metagenome | biome: human gut; feature: human-associated habitat; material: faeces | place: China | collected 2012
TAAAGGATAATTTTGCATAAAACAAAACTAAAGAACTACAACAGCATAGCAAAAGTAAAAAACAAAAAAATTCGGCAGCACCTGTCGAAAACATCTACTATGAAGAAGATTACCAAATCCCTTTATATGTAGATAACGCATCACCGCGAGGAGATGTAAATAAAAAATGTAAAGTATCTTTAAAATATTAGTTTTTTTTGGTATAATGTTAATAGGTATGGTGAAAAAATGGAAAATATAATACAAAAAATATACGATTATACATTAGAAGAAATCATGGGAGATAGATTTGGCAGATACTCTAAATATATAATTCAAGATAGAGCCATCCCTGATGTTAGAGATGGATTGAAGCCAGTACAAAGAAGAATTCTATATGCCATGTATAGAACAAAAAAAACATATGATAAAGACTACTATAAAAGTGCGTCAACGGTCGGAGAAGTGATTGGTAAATATCATCCGCACGGAGACTCGTCAATTTATGAAGCAATGGTTAGAATGAGTCAACCATGGAAAATGCGTATTCCACATATTGATATGCATGGTAACAATGGTTCTATCGATGGTGATGGAGCTGCAGCAATGCGTTACACTGAAGCAAGATTATCTAAATTAAGTGGCGAGTTACTACGTGATATTGATAAAAATACAATTGTCTTTGCCCCAAATTTTGATGATAAAGAATTAGAACCAACTGTTTTGCCAGCAAGATATCCTAATCTTCTTGTCAATGGAGCTATGGGCATTTCAGCAGGATATGCAACAAATATTCCACCACATAATTTAGGAGAAGTAATTGATGCAACAATATATCGCATAGATAATCCTAATTGTCGATTAGAAACAATTATGAATATTGTAAAAGGACCCGATTTTCCTACTGGAGGTATTATTGAAGGAATTGATGGTATTAGAAGTGCCTACGAAACAGGAAAAGGTAAAATTGTAGTCAAAGCCAAAACAAGAATTGAAAAAAACAAAATAATTGTTACAGAAATACCTTATGATGTATTTAAAATTAATATTGTAAGAAAAATTGATGAAATAAGAATTGATAAAAAAATAGATGGCATTGTTGAAGTTCGTGATGAAACAGATAAAGATGGCTTACAAATAACCATTGAACTAAAAAAAGACGTTAACCCTGAACTTATTTTAGCATATCTATTTAAAAACACCGAACTTCAAACAACATATAATTTTAATATGCTAGCTATAGTAGATAGAAGACCTCAGCTATTTGGCATTCTGGGTATCCTTGATGCCTACATCAGACACCAAAAAGAAATAGTATATAAAAGAAGCGAATTTGATTTAGCTCATGCTAAAGCTAGATATCACATTGTAGAAGGATTAATAAAAGCAGTATCTATTTTAGATGAAGTTATTAAAACTATAAGAGCTAGTAAAAACAAAACCGATTCTAAAGAAAATTTAATGATTAAGTTTGGCTTTACCGAAGAACAAGCCGAGGCCATCGTAACCTTACAGTTGTATAGATTAAGTAATACCGATATTGTATTACTTGAAGAAGAGCAAGCAAATCTAACAAAAATAATTAATTACCTAGAAGAAATAATTAAAGATGAAGGTAAATTAATGAGCGTAATTAAAGAAGAATTAAGACGAATAAAAAAAGAATATGCCCTTCCAAGATTGACAGAAATAAAAGAAAGAGTAGAAGAAATTAAAATAGACAACACATTGATGTTACCAAAAGAAGATGTTTACGTTGTTTTAACTAACCAAGGCTATATTAAAAGAGTATCATCTCGTGGCTATTTATCCAATAATGGTGAAGACACTCAACTTAAAGAAAATGATTATGTTATAGGAATATATAACATTAACACCTTAGATACAATCTTATTATTTACAAATTTTGGTAATTATCTCTATATACCAGTGTATGAAATTCCTGATGCAAAATGGAAAGATCTAGGCAAACACGTAAGCAACATTATCCCACTTGGCAGTGAAGAAAAAGTTATCAAAGGCATGCCCGTATACGATTTTAATGCATCTATATATATCACCTCATTCAGTAAAAATGGTATGATAAAAAGGACAAAATTAAATGAATTTAAAGTTCAAAGATATTCTAAACCAATAAATATGATGAAGTTAAAAGACAATGACGAAGTTGTTAATGTATCTTATGATAATAAAGAAAACATTTTTATAGCAACCAAAAATGGATATGGCCTATGGTATAAAACAAACGAAGTATCTCCAGTAGGTATCAAAGCAGCAGGAGTAAAATCAATTAATCTTAAAAATGACATAGTTGTAAGTGGAGAACTGTTTGATAACACAACTTATATTTCAATAATTACTGATAAAGGCACTGCAAAAAGATTAAAGTTTGAAGAATTAGAGCAGGGAACAAGAGCAAACCGTGGAACCCTACTAATGAAAGAAATTAAAAGCAATCCTAGTAAAATTATAAATGTCTATCTTCTTTCAGGTAAAGAAAACCTTGGCATAGTTACAGACAATTATATCAAATACATTAAAATAAATGATATTGCTATCATGGATCGCCTCAGCAATGGCAGTTACATTGTAAAGGATAAAATAAACACCACCTTCAAAGTGTGTAATCTAATAACCAAAGACAATTTTAATAAAAAAGAAGAAAAAGATTTAGAAGAACCACAAAAAGAAGTTTCGCTCGAAGAAGTGGATAACAAAATGTTAACTATTGATGGTATATTAAAAAATGTAAATAAAAAATAAATACAATATGAGGGTATTATGAATTATTTAAAACAATTATTATCAAGTTTAAAATGTTTAGTTTATATTTTAATTGAAATGGTGCTGGTATTTTTAATAACATTCCTTTATGCATGTTATAACCAAGAAAGACTAGAATACTATATTATCCATCACGTAAGTATTATTAGCATTGTAATTAATATTATTCTAATCGTTTTCCTAATAAAAAAATACCACATCAAAATAAATTCACCCAGCTTAAAAAAGAACTACCCATATATCTATTTTGCCGTCTCATTTACAGTATTCTTTAACTTACTTACTATTTTAAATGGCAAAGCTATTTCAAACAAATATAACATTTATATCCTAATTATTTCCACCTGCATAATAGGTCCAATATTAGAAGAAATTATATTTAGAAAATTATTATGTGATAGCCTCAATAAATTTAATAACAAAAAAAGCACAATATTAATTAGTAGCCTTATTTTTTCGGTCATACACCTTGATTTAATCAAATCTTTATATGCATTCATTGTAGGCTTAGTATATGGCACATTATACCAAAAAAACAAAAACATAATAGACTCGATTGTTGCCCATACAGCCTCAAACCTAATTGTGATACTAATTCATAATTTTGATAAAACAACTTTTATCTTAAGCATCTTCTGTATGTTAATAAGTATAAGTACAATATTAATATCAAACACATCCACCAAAAAAACTTGCAAAATTATGAGTTCATGATATAATTATTATTACAAAATAAAAGGAGTGTATCATGAAAAAAATATTAGTAATAATATTTACCTGCATGTTTTTATGTGGCTGTGAAAACAAAGAAGCATATAAAGAACAATATATCAACTATAAAAAACAATTATTTTCCTCAAATATGTTCACAAATGATGAAAATCTACCATTAAAAATTAACATTAATTTAAAAAAAGAAAAATCATTCATTAATTACAATATTATTCTAAGTGCTGCCCAAGAAGACTTAAATGAAATGCAAGTCTTAGTTGTTCATAATCAAATAACTAATGAAGTATATCCATCGCTTGGCATATTTAATGAAAAAGGTACTTTGAGGTCAAATGACAATTCCAAATTAGAATTAAATGGCTCCTTTGAAAGCAACCAAGATATCGAAGAAGTTGTAGTTAATTTTAAATTTGTAATCAAGTATACTGATAACGAAGGAATAAAAAAAATTATTTATTATAAAACGACAAAATAATTATTAATCATATTTTATTATTAATATGGTGATAAAATGAAAGTAAAAGTATTTGATGAATCACATGAGAAAGATTTAGAAGAAAGCATTAATAATTTTCTAAAAGAAGAAATCGAGGTCATTGATATAAAATTTGATGTCAGTGCTTCCGTTTTCGGTGAAGAACAAATATATTGCTTCTCAGCTCTTGTGATGTATAAATAGTAAGGAAGTGTTTTAAGCGTGCGCACAAAAAAAATAGCATTAAATATGTTTTTTGACATTATGCCATATCTTTTAATCGGGGTAGTAGGATTAATCAAAGTAAATTATCTTATTAAATATATTGGTGATGTAGGAAATGGTTACTACCAATTCATTACCCAGTTAATTTCCTACGTCTTTCTTGCTCAAGCGGGTTTTTCCGAAGCTGTTACCTATAGCCTATACAAACCCTTTGCAGAAAGAAATAAAAATGATGTTAATCGAATTTATTCAGGAGCAAGATATATTTACAAGATAATCGGCTCAATTATCTTAGGAATAATCTTCTTAGTAAGTTTAGGTCTATTCATTTACTACAATAATGACCCTTATCGCAATTCAGCACTAATATGCTTTATTGTCATATCAACTTCATATCTAATAGCCTATTTTGGGAAAACTCAAACTTACGGAGCCGTCCTTATGGCAAATCAAGAAAAATATATCCACTCCATTGTCAACAACTTTATGAAACTTCTATGTGATATCCTAACAATATTTGTTATTGTTAAATTTAGAAGCCTTGAATCAATAGCTATTTTAATCTTAATAATTAAAATAATCGAAGAAATAGTCATGCGCATCGTTGTTAAAAAAAGATATAACTGGTTAGAAGAAGTAAGCAATAGAAATACATCCATGGCCAAAATGACTAAAGACCTCATTTGGTCCCAAGTGGGCTACTTAGTTTTGAACAATGTTGATGCTGTTTTAATTATGTTTTTTATAGGACCAGTCGCAGTTAGCATATATACATCATACAACTTCATATTACGATACCTAGAAGAAATAACATCACGTGTCAACTGGGCATCAGTATCATCATTTGGTAATGTCTTTGCCAAAAAAGAGGCCAAAAGAGCCTATAGCTTATTTAAAGAATTACAAGCCTTATTTATAATTATATCAATATCAACATGTTTAACATTTGCTATTGGTATTAGAAGTTTCATCATGGTATGGATTAAAGATATCAATTATATATTAAGTTACAAAACAGTATTCTTATTCACCATGAGTCTATTTATGATAGTCATATATTATCCACTTCTATCTATTATTGATGCCAACGGATTATTCAAAGATAACAAAAAGCACACTTTATTATGTGCCCTAACAAACGTCGTATTATCAATTATCTTAATCCAGTTTTATAAAATAGATGGTGTATTAATAGGAACCGTAATCGCCTTTGTATTAAACATCTTCCTCAAATGCCGTTTATTAAAAACAAAAATATTCAAAAACATTAGCCTTCTTAAATTTCTATCCCCATATATCCTTGCTACATTAGCCTTTGTCATATTAGGATATCTTGTAATGTATATAGAACCATATTTATTATTTAATATAAATAATATCTTTATATGCATCGTAGTTTTAGGACTAATCTTTATCTTCACAACAACCCTAACATTTACCATTATGTATATGATTAGTCCATACGTTGTTAACCTATTAGAAAGATTAAAAAACCTAATCAAACATCCTAAAATAAGTAATAAATAAAATAACAAAAATTTACAAAAATATATGTCAAATATACTTGATATATATTTTTTTTTATGTATAATAAATAGACAAGTGAAGGAGGTAATTACTAAAATATTTATTATTTGAGTTATTATCTTCTATTTTCATTTTCATATAGATTCGAGGTGCATCAAGAATGGTTAAAACAAACCTGCCAATCATATTTTTAAGAGATGTTATATTACTTCCAAACAATGAACTTCGCATTGAAATCAACAACGAAAGAGACAAAAATATTCTAGGAAATGCGGAACTAAATCATGACGGACATATTTTACTCATCAACATGATAGACCCGCTAGAAGAAAAACCATCTTTAAATGAACTTACCAAAATAGCCATCCTTGGTCGCATTAAATCCAAAATTGAATTACCAAACGGTATTGTTAGATTAGTTATTCTTGGTATTGAAAGAGTCCAAATATTAAACTATATTGAAAATGAAAGAAAAGAACTTGAAGCCTTTGTTACACCAACTGAAAATTACGAATATGATGAGTTTGAAGCCAGTGCCTTAAGAAGAATTCTATTTAGAGACCTAAACAATTATATTGAAATATCATCCATGATGAGTAACAGTGTCCTTGGCAGAACAAATGGTATTAAAAACATTAACATATTAAGTGATATAATTGCCTACGAACTACAAATACCATACAACGAAAAAATAAAATATATTGATATTATTAATCCTATGGTTCGTACCAGAATGGTTATTGAAGATATAAACAAAGAAATAGAAACCATCAAACTAGAAGACTCAATAGAATCAACACTTAAAAAAAATCTCGAGGAAAGCCAAAAAGAATTTGTTCTAAGAGAAAGACTAAAAATTATAAAAAACGAACTAGGAGAAACAGATATCAAAGAAAGTGATATTGAAAAATTAAAACAAGATATAGCTTCCCTAAATGCCCCCCAAGAAGTTATTACAAAATTAAACAAAGAATTAAATAAATATACTATCACAGCCCAAACCTCTCCAGAAATAACCATTATTAGAAGTTACATAGACTGGCTATTAAAATTGCCATGGCAAACATCAACCAAAGATAATACCAATCTACAAACAATAAAACAAAGATTAAACGACAGCCATTATGGACTAGAAGAAATAAAACAAAGAATCATTGAATATGTTGCTGTTTCTAAAAACACAAAAGGATTAAATAGTCCAATTATCTGCTTAGTAGGGCCTCCAGGAACTGGAAAAACCACCTTAGCCAAAAGCATTGCTCATGCCCTAGATAAAAAATTCGTTAAAATAAGCGTCGGTGGTGTTCACGATGAAGCCGAAATTGTAGGACACAGAAGAACTTACCTCGGGGCAAACCCAGGTAAAATTATTCAAGGCATAAAAAAAGCAGGTAGCAACAATCCCGTATTCCTAATCGATGAAGTAGACAAAATGACCAAAGATTATCGTGGCGATCCAGCATCATCCCTACTAGACATTCTAGATAAAGAACAAAATAATATATTTATAGACAATTACATTGAAGAAGAATTTGACCTATCCAAAGTCATGTTTATCTTAACCGCAAACTCTAAAGAAACCATACCAGATGCTTTAAAAGATAGGCTAGAAATAATCGAACTATCCACCTACACCATATACGAAAAATTAAGTATCTGTAAAAACTACATTATTAAAAATGCTTATAAAACATATAACATTGATTCAAACAAAATAACATTTGAAGATGATGTACTCATTCAAATAATCACCAATTACACCAAAGAAAGCGGAGTAAGAGAATTAACAAGACTAATTGATAAAATATTCCGTGCAGTAACCATCAAACTACTTGATAACCAAACCAATTATCACATAGATAAAAACAACATCGAAAATTACTTAGGAGAAGCAAAATATCTAAACGCAGACAACATTAAAAACAATAAAACCGGCATCATTAATGCTCTTGCCTGCACTAACTATGGAGGAAGCGTTATCAAAGTATCTATCACCTCCTACCCGGGTAAAGGAAATTTAGAAATGACAGGAATGCTAGGCGACGTCATGAAAGAAAGTGTTAAAATAGCCTTAAGCTATATAAAAAGCAATACATCCATTTTCGGTATTGATTATAACAAATTTAAAGAAAATGATTTTCACATTCACTTTGAAGAAGGTGCCATTCCCAAAGATGGACCATCTGCTGGCACCTCAATTGTAACGGCAATAATAAGCCTACTCACAAATAGAATTATCCCAAGTAACATAAGCATGACCGGAGAAATAACTCTAAGAGGTACCATCTTACCAGTCGGGGGAATTAAAGAAAAACTTATTTCAGCAAAAATTTCAGGTATAAACAAAATATACTTACCTATTACTAATAAAAGAGACGTCATTTCTTTAAGCAACGAAATCACCGATAATTTAAACATAATTTATGTAAGTGATTACTTTGATATATATCATGACTTATTCAAGAAAAAAGACAAAAAAGGCATCAAACCTAAATTTAACAGTGTCAACTCATAGTCAAATAAAATAAAAATAACAAAAAACAATTTCCTTAATCACAATATATGATAAATTATAAATAGAAAGGGGTTCCTATGGAAAGATTACAAAAAGTTATAGCCACTTCAGGATACTGCTCAAGAAGAAAAGCTGAAGAACTAATTACAAATGGCAAAGTATCCATCAATGGTAACATTATTACCACACTGGGCACTAAAGTCAAAAACAGTGATGAAATATTAGTGGAAGGTACCGTTATAGACAACAAAAAAAGTTATGAATATTACTTACTAAACAAACCAAGAGAAGTAATCTCTGCCGTATCAGATAATAAACACAGAAAAACAGTTACAGATATTGTTAAAACAAATGCTAGAATATATCCAATAGGCAGACTCGATTATGATACCACTGGGCTAATACTTTTAACCAACGATGGCAACCTTGCCAATATGTTAATGCACCCATCATACAACATCGACAAAACCTACGTTGCCAAAGTAAAAGGCATCGTAACAGGCTACGAAATAAAAAAATTAAGAAACGGCATCCTCATAGATAACTACAAAACAAGCAAAGCCAAAGTCAAACTAAGAAAAATAAATAAAAAAGAAAATAATAGCATTGTAGAAATAACAATTCACGAAGGACACAACCAACAAGTAAGAAAAATGTTTGAATCCTTAGGTCATGAAGTAATAAAACTAAAAAGAGAAAAATATTCTTTCCTTACCCTAGATGGAGTTAAAACTGGTGAATATCGCCCTCTAACTATCAAAGAAGTAAAAAAACTATATAACTCAAAAAAATAAAGATACAACATATAAAATGTATCTTTTTTAACGTCAGTTTAATTTACCTAATTAAACAGCATAGTAAACCAAGCAAAAAAGTGCTAAAATCCTAGACACCTTTATTTTATTATATTAGATAAAATTCCATAAGAGAAAATACTCATAATTATTCCAGCACCCAAAACACCAAGTGCAATAGCCACAAACGATTTTCTGCGATTCATCCCCATTAAAGAAGCAATCATTGACCCTGTCCATGCCCCTGTCCCAGGAAGCGGAATAGCCACAAAAAGAAACAATCCAAAATATTGATATTTCTTTATCTGCTCACTCTTATCTAAAGACCTTTTCTCCAACTTATCTATCAATTTCTTTATAACCTTATTTTTCTTTAAAAGTTCAAACACCCTATCCAAAAATAAAAGAATTAAAGGAATCGGCAAAATATTACCAACAAAACATATAACAAATGAACTAACAAAAGGAAGCCTAAGCAAACTTGCCGCAATTAACCCCCCCCTAAGCTCCAATATTGGCAATAAAGAAATAATAAAAATAATTAAATTCTTATCTAAACCTTTAAACAATTCTACAAAATAATTAACTAACGTCTCTGTCATAATGCACCTCTCCATAATTATAACATGCCAAATAAAATATGCAAATAACTTTTTTTCTTCTTTACACATTAAAAAATATTAACCAAAAAAAATAAATATTTACACATATCTGTGATATAATTAATAAGAAAGGTGGTTTTATCATGGAACTATTAGATAACTTAAACATTAATACAGACAAAGAATATTTATACCAAACAGCCCTTACACATACCTCTTATAGTAATGAACACGACATACCCAGTTATGAAAGATTAGAATTCTTAGGAGACGCTGTCATTGAACTAATCATGAGCGACTATCTTTATAAAGAAAAAACCTTTGAAGAAGGAGACATGACCAAAACTCGTGCCGCTTACGTATGTGAACAAGCCTTATATACATATGCCAGTGATTTAAACTTTGACAAATATATACTTCTTGGAAGTGGCGATACTATAAAAGCCAACGAAACTATCATGGCAGATGTCTTTGAAGCCTTTACTGGAGCCCTATACCTAGATAAAGGCCTAGAAGTCGCTAAAAAATTTGTATTAGACAAAATTATTCCCTATCTAGAAGTGGGTACTAAATTCATGAACGATTACAAATCAGAGTTGCAAGAACTAGTTCAAACCGTCAAAAAAAGCGTTGAATATGAAATAATTAATGAATATGGCCCAGCCCACCAAAAAACATTTGAATGCATTGTCAAAGTAGATGGAATTATCTACGGAAAAGGCAAAGCATCCTCTAAAAAAGGTGCCGAACAACAAGCCGCCAAAGAAGCCCTATCAAAACAAGCCAAAATAAAACATATATAACAAAAAGGCTAAAATACTAGAAATTATTCCATGCAAAACCCTCCCCACCATGTATGGTCTCCAAGAAATCCCAGTTCCATCTAAACTACTAATAACTTGCATGTGCACACATAACCCCCCAAATGACAAAAAGAATGTAGATATTATTGTTTTATAAATATCACTCAAATTCAAACTAGCCAAATACTTTAACCCGCTAGTAACCTCAAATAACCCCGTAATTAACATTTCATTATAAACACTAGTATTAATTTTAGTTACAACAACCTTAGATAGCACCAAAAAAGATATTAAAGTACCAAGAATCAAAATCAAACTATCCATTCCCTTCTTAACAGAATTAACAAAAATTTTACTAAACTTCTTATCATTAAGACACACATCTCCACTGACCTCTCCACTAACAGCATAATCTCTAAAAATAAATCCCAAAATAAAATTACCAAGCATATGACTAATCAAAATAATAAAACCAAGTTTCTCATTCTTAAGAAACATCACAGCCAAAGTCCCCAAAATAAACAAAGGATTAGAAAAATGCGAAAAAATAAGTATCTTCTCAGCTTCCTTCTTACTCAAACTACCATTCTCATACATTTCCCTCGTATACTTAGCATTACTAGGAAACCCAGAAATCATACTAAACATTAAAACAACAGTAGAGTTACTATTAATCTTATATATCTTTGTAAAAATAGGATCCATTAACTTAGACAAATAAAATCCAATATTGTAATTAATCAAAATATTAGATATAATAAAAAAAGGTAACAAAGAAGGAACCAAATTATTCTTCCAAATATCAATGGCCAAAGTTCCTGCCTCAAAAACAACCTTCTTAAATTCAACTATTTGAATAAGTAAATAAATAAGCAAAACAATAATAAAAATATCTTTTTTTTTCATAATATCACACTTCATTATATGAAATAAATTGCATGAAAAAAACATAAATTAAAGTAGGTGAGCAAATGAACAAAATAAAAAAGTGGTTAAAAGAAAACTGCATTACAATTTTTATCTTAATATTAATCTATTTTATCTTCAATTATGAACTCCCGTTTTACATCCTAGCCCCAGGAGGCACAATTGACATAAGTGATCGAGTAAACGTCGACACCAGAAATAAAGTAAATGGCAACCTCTACCTAATGTATGCAACAGAAATAAAAGCAACTATCCCAACTTATCTTATAACAAAATTTTCAAACAAATGGGACTTATTTGAAAACAGTGAAAGACAAATAAGCCATGAAAGTAGAGAAGAAATTGAATTAAGAAACAAAATAATGTTGAATAACTCCATAGATACAGCCATATATGTTGCCTATACTCATGCCAACAAACAAATTAAAATAACTGGAGAAACCAACTACATACTAGGAATCACGGAAGAATCCACATGTGATTTCAAAATAGGAGACAAAATATTAAAAGCAAATGGTAGTACTATCGAACATTCCAAAGAAATAAATGACATCGTATCCTCAAGTAATTATAATGATACCATAAATTTTGTAATCAACCGTGATGGAACAAATAAAGATGCCAGTTGCAAAGTTGGTAAAGACGGTAAAATTGGCGTGGTCGTTGTAACAGACTATGATTATGATTTAGACCCAGCCATAACCTTAAAATTCAAACAAAGCGAAAGTGGTAGCTCAGGCGGTATGATGCTAACTCTAAGCATTTATGAAAACATTACAAGCGAAGATTTAATAAAAGGAAAATCCATCGCAGGCACAGGCACGATAGAAAAAGATGGTACCATTGGCGAAATAGGTGGAGTCAAATATAAAATAATCGGTGCAAGCAAAAAAAATATTGATATAATCTTCGTACCAGAAGAAAACTATGAAGAAGCCATTCAAGTAAAAAATGAGTATAACTATAACATGAAAATAATCAAAGTCCACACCTTTGATGAAGTAATTAACTATTTAAAAAACAATTAAACAATTAAAAAAAATTACTTCTTTTTTTAATTATGTTAAACTTAACATAATTTACTTTAAAAAATATAGACTTTAACAACATTTTAAGGTACAATATTGATAAAGATGGTGATAATATGCGAGAAATTCTTCCAGCAGATACTTATATTGTTGTAAACAAAAGTATCATAACTGATTATGATAAAAAAGTCCTAGATATGTTATATCTACCAATAATTGGTCCCATCCCCATAATTTTATATAAAATATTCTTAGTAGATCTTGATAAACAAGAATTAATGAGCAAAGAATATACCCACCATCATTTACTAACCAACATGCACATCACCATGAGCGAAATAGTAAATGCAAGAAAAAAACTAGAAGCCATAGGCCTACTTAAAACTTATTTTAGTGAAGGTAGCATTAATAACTACATCTATGAACTATATTCCCCAATAAGCCCGAGCGAACTATTTAATCACCCAATTCTAAACATTGTACTTTACAATAATATTGGTAAAAATGAGTATGAACATTTAGTTAATTACTTCAAAATGCCTAAAATAAATACCAACAATTACCAAAACATCACCTCATCATTCAATGAAATATTTGGCTCAATCCCCCTAACATCCTACGAAGTAATTAATGATAACGTAAGAAAATATAATAAATTAAAACTAAATATAAACAGCAACTTTGACTTTGATTTTTTAACCTCGTCCTTACCTAAAAACATTATCAGTGACAAAATACTAAATAAAGAAACCAAAGAACTAATCATAAACTTATCTTACATATATGACCTAGATGTCATGAAAATGGCCAATATTATCAAAGGTTGCATTAATGAACGAGGCTTAATCAACAAAGAAGAATTAAGAAAAAATTGCAGAAACTATTACCAGTTTGAAAACGGAGGATTATTACCTAGCCTAATTGATGCAACTCAACCAGAATACCTAAGAAAACCTATTGGAGACAGTTCAAATAGAAGTAAAATCATATATGACTTTGAAAGAACATCACCTAAAGACCTACTTAAAAATAGAAATAACAAAGTAGAGCCATCAAGAAGAGACTTAAAACTAATCGAAGATTTACTTGTTGATTTCAAATTGAAACCGGGCGTAGTTAATGTCCTATTAGATTACACCTTAAAAGTAAACAACAAAAAACTAAATCGCAGTTTTATTGAAACCATCGCCGGACAGTGGCAGCGCCTTCACATCGAAACCGTTGATGAAGCCATGACTTTAGCCGAAAAAGAACACAAAAAATATCACAAAAAAAATGAAATCAAACAAAAACAAATCGAAACAAAACTACCAGAATGGTTTGATAAAGAAATATCCAAAAAAGAAGTAAGCCAAGAAGAGAAAGAAGAAATGGCCAATTTATTAAAGGAGTACAGATAATATGGAAAACCTAAGTAAAGTAATTAGCAAGTTTGACAAAAACGTCGACCTCAAATTAGAAAGATATTTCAACGAATCCATGGAAGATGCCAATTTCAAAAAACTTGTTACCAGACTAAATATGCCCAATAAAGAATTAATGAAATATACATCAAAATTACAAAAAACAGCAAATGAACTAAGTCATTGCCAAAACTGCAAAAATGTGTTAGAATGTAATCATGAGGTAGAGGGATATATCTATTATCCAACTGCAAATAGTAACAACCTAATATTTGACTACATCCCTTGCAAATATCAAAAAAAATTAGAAAAAGAAAATAAATTCAAAGAAAATATTAGTTTATTTGAAATGCCTACCGAAATTAAAAATGCCAAAATGAAAGATATCTATACCGATGATAAAAATCGCTTAGAAACCATAAAATGGATGAAGAATTTCCTTGACAACTATGAAAAAGACAAAAAAATTAAAGGAATCTACCTAACAGGTAACTTTGGAAGTGGTAAAACCTATCTATTAAGTGCCATGCTAAATGAACTAGCCAAAAGTGGACACAAAGTAGCCATTATCTTCTTTCCAGACTTTCTAAGAACATTAAAGTCAAACTTTGGAGATGAAGACTATAATAGACAGTTTGAATACATTAGAAACGTCGAACTATTATTAATTGATGATATTGGTGCCGAAACCACAACAGCATGGAGTAGAGACGAAGTTCTAGGAACAATACTTCAATATCGAATGGAAGAAAACTTAAAAACATTCTTCACCTCAAACCTAACCATTGAAGAACTAGAAGAAAACCTAAGCGTAGTCGGTAACCGAGTAGACAAAGTAAAATCAAGAAGAATAATTGAAAGAATTAAGTTTATGACTGATCAAATCCATTTGATTAGTGCTAATAAAAGAAAGGATGGAAACAAAAATGAATGAGAATAAAGAAATTGTAAAAGAAGAACAAGTGAGCAAAAGACAAATCGATGAAAATACTGACATTGAAATTATCAAAACCAATAACAACTATGATCCAAGCAGTTTTAACCAAGGCAACAACTTAAAGATGATGAAACCATATACCAGAGTAAGAAGACCATTTAATAAATATGGATCTTTCAGTCAAATCAATAGTACTCGTGCAGGATTTACAAGAATGGCAGGACTTGGAGCATTAATTGCCGTAGGAATGTTCCTTGTATTATACTTAATTTTAAGAAAATAAGGTGAATATTAATGCAAAATTTTATTGTTGATTATGTTAATGAAAATGAATTTCGTAAAAAAGAAAAATCAGTAAAAAAATATAATATGTTAGCATACAAAAAATTGATGTTTGAATATTACCCTGCACTAAAAGAAGGTAATTTTATGGGAGTAATAACATCAACAAATAAAGCCGAAGGCATTACCAAATATGATTTAAAATTACCGACAGATAGAACGTTTTCAAAAGTATATGGAGACATTGTCCTACATTATACTGTTTATGAAAATCAAAAAATAATCATGCTAAATACAATTTCTCCTGAAGACATACTAGAAGAAGGACATCAAAGCGAATTAAAAACATATAAAGGTGTCTTAATATCAAAAACTCATGCTGACAAAGACATCTTTAAAATAAACTTACTAGATTCCTTGAGAAAACAAGGTTATGTTAAATTAACAGGAATTTTATTTCTAACTCTAGCAAGTTTAGCATTAATTTTGTACTTAGTATTAAAATAGGAAAAGTAGAAAGTACTTTTTCTTTTTATACATTTGCTACGCTGTTGTAGTGCACATCTCCCACCAAATACTCAAACAAACGTATGAACAAATATTGACATAATTGCTTTAATATATTATAATAAATATACACATAACAAATAATAAAGTATGATTTTTAAATAAAAAACGTAACAATTTTGTGATAAATCAATATAAAAGTGAGGTAATTATATGAAAAAAGTAATATTAGTAGATGGCAACAATTTATTATTTAGGAGTTACTATGCCACGGCATATTCAGGAAGCAATATGAGAAATTCAAAAGGTTTTCCAACAAATGGACTTTTTGGATTTATCAATATGATGAATAAAATTATCAGCGAAGAAAAACCAGAATACATTATGGTAGCTTTCGACAAAGGCAAAACATTTAGACACGAAAGATATGCTGATTATAAAGGTGGTCGTGCTGAAACACCTGATGAATTAAAAATGCAGTTTCCCGTTGCCAAAAAAATACTTGATGCCATGGGAGTAAAACATTATGAAATAGACAATTACGAAGCCGATGACATCATAGGATCATTTGCCAAAATGATAGATAATAATCCTGATTACATTGGCACCATTGTCAGCAGTGATAAAGATTTACTTCAACTAATTACTGACAAAGTTGACGTAAAATTATTAAAAAGCAAAGATTATATTCGTATGAATCGTGATGTTTTTTATGAGAACTATGGCATTGAACCAATTAGGATGATTGATTTAAAAGGCTTAGAAGGTGATGCCAGTGATAATATCAAAGGTGTTAAAGGCATTGGTGAAAAAACAGCATTAAAATTACTAAAAGAATATGATACAATAGAAAACCTATATGCCAACATTGACAAAATAAAAGGAAGCATTCATGAAAAATTAGTGGCAGATAAAGAAAGTGCTTTTGCAAGCAAAGAATTAGCCACGATATATAAAGATGTTCCGCTTGGTCTAACACTAGAAGATATAGCAATACAAAAAGAAAACACTGATGAATTAATAATCATTTATAATGATTTAGAATTTTATTCTTTCTTAAAAAAACAACAAAACAAAGTAGAAACAAAAAAGCCAGAAAACAATGTTAAAATAGTAAAAGACATTAAAGAAATTAATATTACTAGTCCATGTGCTTTTTACATAGAGCTAGATAACAGTAACTATCACCTAGCCAACATTATCGGAGCTTCCGTTTATAACGAAGAAAATAGTTTATTTATCCCATATGATGTCCTAAAAAACAATCCAACCTTTCTACTAAACACAGAAAAGTACACCTACGATTATAAAAAAGTATATGCAAGCCTAACCAAACACGAAATATCATTTTCTAACTTTACATTTGATATTATGCTTTCAGCCTATTTATTAAACTATAATGTTAAAGAAGATATCACATATCTAGCCAATAGCCTTGGCAGTGAAATTCCACTTAATAATAATTATACCAATATTTCCACATTAGCAACCAATAGTATAGAGAAAGCCAGATTTATTTATGAAAACAAGGATTCCTTCGTAAATAAAATGAAAACAGAAAACATAACCAACTTATATGAAGATATTGAATTCCCACTAAGCGAAGTTTTAGCCAAAATGGAATTAGAAGGAGTAAGAATAGATAGAAACGTCCTACTTGAAATGAAAGAAGATATCAAAATAAAACTTGAATTAATAAGCCAAGACATATATAACAATGCTGGTTGTGAATTCAATATTTCCTCTTCTAAACAACTTGGAACCATTTTATTTGAAAAATTAGGGTTGCCATTTGCCAAAAAAAATAAAATAGGTTATGTAACCGATTCTACTGTCTTAAATAAACTTGTAGGAAAACATCCAATCATTGATAGAATACTAGAATATCGTACCCTAAGCAAACTATATTATACTTATGTAGAATCATTACTATCAATTATCTCTAACGATGACAAAATACATACCATTTATACACAAACCCAAACAAGAACAGGCAGACTATCTTCAATCGAACCTAACCTTCAAAACATTCCAGTAAGAAATGAAATAGGAAAACAAATAAGAAAAGCCTTTATACCAGAAAATAATTCCGTTATGATGTCTTCGGATTATTCTCAAATTGAACTTCGTGTCTTTGCTCATATGTCAAACGTCAGCGAATTAATTGATGCCTTCAAAAAAGGATATGACATTCATACCAAAACCGCAGCCGATGTAAATCATGTTCCTATTGAACTTGTAACAAAAGAAATGCGAAGAAAAGCCAAAGCCGTTAACTTTGGAATTATCTATGGTATCAGTAGTTTTGGTCTATCTGAGGATTTAAGAATATCGCCAACTGAAGCTAAAATGTTTATAGAAGATTATTTTAACACATATCCAGGAGTTAAAGATTATATGAATAAAGTCATTGCTGAGGCTCACGAAAAAGGATATGTTAAGACAATTACCAACCGTAAACGAATAATAGAAGAACTAAACAACAAAAACTATATGATAAGAAGTATGGGTGAAAGAATGGCATTAAATACACCAATTCAAGGCACCGCAGCTGACATCCTAAAAATAGCCATGATAAAAATAGATAAAGAAATAGAAACAAGAAAACTAAAAAGCAAAATGTTATTACAAGTACACGACGAATTAATCTTCAATATACCAAAAGAAGAAAAAGAAATAATGGAAAAACTAGTAACTGATATTATGGATAGTGCATATAAATTAAATGTACCTCTTGTTGTAGATGTTTCATTTGGGAACAATTGGTACGAAGCAAAGTGAGTGAATATGAATAAAACAAATAAAGTGTTACTAAAAAGCCTTATTACAAATACTTTTCTAGTCGCATCCAAGATAACATTTGGTTTTCTAGGCAACTTCAAATCCTTAATAGCCGACGGCATACATTCATTAAGTGATTTAATGACTGATATTATCGCAATTTTTGGTAATCACATGGCTCTAAAACCGGCAGACAGTAAACATCCCTTTGGCCATGGCAAAATAGAATATTTAACTAGCATTATCATTGGACTTGTCATAAGTGCCTTATCATTGATACTAATAACGAGTGTATTTATAAATAACAGCACTAAACCATCCAATATAGTTATCTATGTCTCCTTCATAACGGTAATTCTAAAATACATCCTAGCATCTTACATCTTAAAAAAAGGTTATCAATATAAAAACAATATTCTAATTGCATCAGGAAAAGAAAGCAAAACCGACGTCCTAACAACATTTGTAGTAATCATTGCTTTCTTTCTAACAAAACTAACCAAATATAACCATCTATTCAATTATGCAGATCCCTTAGCAACGATCATTGTCGCCCTTTTTATCCTCTATACTGGTATTAGTATTCTCAAAGAAAATATCATTAGTATTATAGGAGAAAAAGAAACAAATCAAGAATACATAAATTTAATTAAAGAAATAATTCTAAGTGATGAACGCATAAAAAAAATAGACGAATTAGAAATAATGAAATATGGCTCTTATTACCAAGTTAATATTGACATATCAATCAAAGATAACCTAACAATTAAAGAAGGAAATAACATTACCAACAATTTAAAACAACGATTAATAAGTAGCAATACCAAAATATCTTATGTAAAAATAAGTGTAAATCCTTATGGAGGTGAAGAAAATGCCTGAGTTACCAGAAGTAGAAACTGTTAAAGAAAATTTAAAAAAAAGATTAATAAACACAAAAATTAATGATGTAAAAGTTTTATATAATAATATCATTGCCTATCCAGATACTAACACATTTGAAAAAACATTAAAAAACAAAAAAGTAAAAGATATCACTAGAAGAGGCAAATTTATAATTTTTGACTTAGAAGATTATTATTTATTATCACACCTAAGAATGGAAGGAAAATACTTCATTAAAAATAAAAATGACCAAATTAATAAACATGAACATGTTATATTTAACCTAGATAACAATCAAGAATTAAGATACATGGATACAAGGAAGTTTGGTAAAATGTTTCTTATACAAAAAGAAAACATTGATACTATAGGACCATTAAAAGAATTAGGACTAGAACCATTTGATAAAAAACTGACACCTAATTATTTAAAAGAAAAAATAAAGAATAAAATAATACCTATAAAAACAGCATTACTAGATCAAAGCATTATCGCTGGAATAGGCAATATTTATGCTGATGAAATACTTTTTCTAGCACACGTGAACCCATTAAAAAAGTCAAATACATTAAAAGAAAAAGAATTAAATAACATTATTAAATCCACAAAAGAAGTATTAAATAAAGCTATTGCCAAAGGCGGTACCACAATACATACATACACCTCAGTAGATGGTATAAAAGGCACATATCAAGATTCATTATTCGTACACAATAAAGAAAAAGAACTTTGTAAAGTATGCCAAACTCAAATAAAAAAAATTAAAGTAGGAGGCCGTGGTACTTACTACTGTCCACATTGCCAAAAATAAAACCTAATCATCACATTAAAATGATAGGTTTATTTTTATTTTCTTCTTCCAAATAAGAATCACTATTAACAATTAATAAAGAATAAATATAAGATACTCTTTTTTCAATATTAAAAATCTTATCATTAATTTTATTATAACCAGTAACAATAGGTATTTCCATATCCTTTTTTATCTTATTTAAATAACTTCTTCCCCTCTTATTAAAACCAAGTAACCTTACATAATTAATCTCTAATTCCTCATTATCCTCTTTCTTAAAATTAGTCAAAATATGAGTAAACATCCTATTTAATTTATTATAAGTATATCTTTTAGTTTTAATTAAATTTATTAATTCGTCTAAACTATTAGCATTATAAATATTCTTTTTAATTAAATTATTTAAACCTTCATCCACAGTTTGAAAACTATCTAAATTATCAATATTATTAATTATTTGATATTTTAATAGACTATAGAATTTATCCTTAGAAGGAATATCATTTAAATATTTTAAAGTAGCCTTAGGAACATACTTAGAAACATCATTACCATTTACTAACATCTTCCTAATCAAAGAAGCATTAATCATATCACCACTTATAACCACACCATGATAGTCATTAGTTCTCTTAATAGCAACAGGTTCAATAGAATAATTATTCTTAATAATCTCTTTAATATAAGAAACCGCTAAAATATCATTAGGTTCCTTTATTCTATATTTAGTAATAACTTCTAAAGCCTTACTCAAAGCAGTAGGATAATTATCTCCCTTATCTAAATACTCACATACCTTATCATCAAAAACCTTGTTATTTAATTGAGCCATAGCAAGAGTTTTCAAAATTTCAACATTATTAGATTCACTTCCAAAAACTAAAGTATCAATATGTAAATTATTTAATATTTTAAGTGCACCATGAGCAAAGATATCACTAGATTGAGTAGCAAAAACAAAAGGAAGTTCAACAACCACATCAATACCATATTCCAAACAAATACGAGTCTTATCCCACTTATTAATAATAGAAACTTCTCCTCTTTGCATAAATGTTCCATTAAATATACAAATAATTAAACAATCAGGAATCATTTCCCTAATCTTTTTTATTTGATAAAGATGCCCAAGATGAAAAGGATTATATTCACAAATAATGCCAACAACTCTCATAAGATCCTCCTTCTTTTTTTAGTATAACATTTATTTTAATTATTGACAACATATTGAATTGTAGTAAAAAAAGGATGAAAAATAACCAAATAGTTGCAAAATAAAAAAAGGGGGGGGGAATTGACTTTTATAATAAGGACTAAATATACATTCATAAGTAGTTAACTACAAAACTCCGAGGATAATGATAAATTAAATTAAATTAAATGATTTATTTATTGTGATCTCGTTAAAACATAGAAACAGGAGTTGAAAAACTTTTTTTTTGTGGTATAATCTAATTGTAAATATACTTGTAGTATTAGGCATGTTTATCTTATAATATTATTTGCAAATTACCTAGATTGGAGGTAACATGTTTAGAAAAGATGGTGTAATATATTTAGCCTAATACGAATCTTTTAATCTATCTTTAACTTTGTTGGTATGCAAATTATATTATATGAAATATTTTGTGTATTTTTTGGAGGTAAAAGAATTATGAAAATGTCAAAACTTTTATTTTTAGGTTTAGCTGTGTTGGGGTTTTGTGCTTTGAATGTAATTAATGTAGACGCAGCTGAATTGAATGATGAAACAGCAACAAATAATGCTATTGAGCAAGCTAGTCCTGATGATATTGATTTATTATCAGACAACGGAACAATTTATACAGATGAATATTTAAATGAATTAGAAGAAGCTTATTCACGTGTCAAGGAGATTGCAGATTCTAACTGTGTAACGAGAGGTGGAATATGTTGGACGAGCAGAATATTAAGTGTGAATACTTATCAACAAGAAAATGGTTATTATTGTGGACCGGCTAATATAAAACAAGTTGTACAATATATTAATGGTTCATCTGCTTCTCAGTCAACTTACGCAAATAGAATGGGAACTAATAGTAGTGGGACACAAGTATATAAAATGCGTAATGAATTAAATTATCGTCAAAACTATAATAGTTATGTTTATCAGAAAATGAATTCAGGTTCATATAATACATTCATGACAATTGTTAAAGGAAATATTTTCTATGGTGACGATACAGAAGTAAAAGGGAAACCAATTATATTACATGCAAAAACTGCTAGTTTATACCAATATAATGGCACAAACTTAGGACATTATTTAACAGTTAATGGGTATGATGATATAAATAAAACAATTACTTATGTGGATCCTTGGAATGCTAATTACGGTAGAGGATCAACATTAGGGCAACATACTGATAGTGATACTAATGTATTTAATACTGTTTCTGGCTCTAGGTATATAATTTACTAGTTAATATAGGATAGGAGAAAAGATTTATGTATAATATGAAGAAAAACAAACGATCAAGTCTAAAAAAATATTTATTTGTTTTCCTAATAGGTGTTATAATTATAATTTCTTTCTCATACTTCTTATTTTATAAAAATAATAAAAAGTATCAGATACTGAATTTTGAGAAAAACGAACTTTCCAATATATCATTAAAGTATACAGATAATGGCAAATATGATATAGAATTATTAAAAACAGCAGATAAAAAACTGATTTATGGAACTATTTTTGATAGTTCTGAAAATGGAAACTTATTTTTAACAAAGGGAATTTATACTTTTAATATTACATCTAACAAATTTAATTATTATAAAAATGATGAAAAAAATAGAATTATTGATTTTTATATAAATAATAATATATTATATAAAGTTGTATTAGAAAATACATCCAGCAATAATTATTATTGGAAAATTATTCGTCAAAATTTATTAACTAATAGTGAAGAAATATTTATAACAGGTTATATCGTTAATATATTTGATTATCCGAGGTTATTAGTTTATAATAACAATATTTATGCAATAGCGGTTTCTAATGAAGGTATTGATGGATCGAGTGAAACATATTCTTTTTATCAATTCCTTACGACTCCAAACAATTCAGTAAAAGAGTTATTTAAATATAATGGTTCAATTCTTGAAGATATTGGTATTTTAAATTATAATATTTCTAATAATAAAATATATAGTGATAATTTATATTATACAGTTGTAGATGAAAAGCACGTTCAATATTTAATAAAATTTAATTTGAATAGCTCAAAAAAAAGCATCATAAAAGAAAATAAATCGAAAGACAAAGTTTTATATAATTATGTTCCAACAGATGATGGTATATACATTCAATTTGCATCTATAGATGAAACAGAAAAATCAATTATAGAATATTATTCTAATGATGATATCAGTACTTTAGAGACAGATATTAATACCTTTGAAAATCAAATAAACAATACTAATCTTCTATTTCATAATAAGGGTAATGTCTGGATTTTATATAATATAGTAGAAAACAAGTTGAATCCGTTAAATACTAATTTAAAAGATAAAAACTTATATCCTAAGTATTTAGTTGTAGATAAAAACACAATTATTGTTCAAGATTTTGATAATAATTTTTATATTGGTACTTTAAAAACACATTAATGTTTATTTTAATAAAAATAGGTTTATAGTATTTAGAGTAATATCTAAATACTTTTTTGTGTTTAAAATGAGAAGGAGAGATTTTATAAAAATACTAAAAATAAAAAATGAAAAAAGGAAATGAATAAATATTATTTTAAGAAGTAAAACATTAAGTTTTGTAGTAGAGGTTAATATAGATGACTATAAATAAGCAGTGAAAACTGTAGAAGAAAAGTATATAACTCAGATATCGTTTAAGATTAGAATGACTATGATAAAGTTGAATATAAAAAATATCCTAATCCAAAAATGAATGTTATTTTTATTATGAATATAGAATATAATAAGCTAATTTATGCTATTATATTAATGAATATGATTTTCTAGCCAACTTACTGGAAGGTTATTACTATTTATTATAGCTTAAAAAGCACATCCTTTTTTATTTTTTTTGTATACTAATAGACTTTTTGCCAGAAATTTGGTACAATGGTTTTACTTGGAAGGGAATTGTGAAAAAAGTGATTAGCAGTTTTTTTGAAACTTTTATAAAAATGATTGGGAGTATATATCCATTTTTTAGGAGTATTAATAATACCGTAGGCACATTACTAGGAGCCATGGTAACATATCGAATAGCATACGTTATTATAGGAATATTCTTTACAAGAAAATTTAAACCTGCGAAGAAAAAACACAAATATGCAATCGTCATTGCCGCCCGTAATGAAAAAAATGTAATTGGCAACTTACTTGATAGCATTCACATGCAGGATTATCCCAGTGATTTAATAACCATTTTCGTAGTCGCGGATAACTGCACTGATAACACAGCTGAAATTGCACGAAGTAAAGGAGCAATTGTCTATGAGAGATTTGATAATCTCCATAAAACAAAAGGTTTTGCCTTAGAATATCTTTTTGACTGTATCGAAAGAGACTATGGTCGAATGAGTTATGAAGGATATTTTGTCTTTGACGCAGATAACTTGTTAAAAAAAGATTATATTTCAAAAATGAATGATGCCTTTGATTCAGGGGAGAAAATGGTAACATCATATCGTAATACAAAAAACTTTGATGAAAACTGGATTACCATGAGTTTTGCCTTACACTGGTATCGCTCAATTAGAATGAACCATCGTGCCAGATCATTCCTTCGTTTAGCGACAAACATTCAAGGAACAGGTTACCTATTTGCCAGTGAAGTAGTACAAGATGGCTGGCATTACACCTCATTAACCGAAGACCGTGGTTTAACGGCCGATGCTGTTAGCCAAGGATATCGTATCAGTTACCAAGATGCAGCCGAATTTTATGATGAACAAAGCCCTAACTGGAAAGTTGCCTACAACCAAAAACTTCGTTGGTCTAAAGGTCTCCTTATCAATTTCAAAGAATCAGGATTCAAACTATTTATAAACATCTTCTTTGGCAGAAAATTCACTAAAATTAAATGGAGCAAAGAAGAAGAAGAAAAAAGGCCATGGTGGAAAAAGATTCTAATTGGCATCAAAGATAGATTCATTATGTATGATACCTTCATGCACCTACTACCCACAAACGTAATCAACCTATTTAGATGGATTTTAGTAGTTCTAATACTTCGTTCATGTTACACCTACACATATGGACTTACTAATATCAACTTTTTTGCCGGTGGCACAGTCTTAGCACAAGTATTAAGACATTTCTTTGATATAAGGATCAACATCACCCCAGGCATCTCTGCTCTTTGGCAAACGTTCCTAATAGGAATATGGGCTAGACTATTCTTCCGCATCGGATTATATTTAAAAAACATGATTACCCCATACTACATCCTGTTCCTAGAAAGAAAAAGAATAAAAAAAGTACCATTTCACAAAATAATAGGTTTCTCAATTCTTTGGCCAATCTTCGATATCATAGGCAGATACACAACCTACATAGCACTTTTTAAAAAAATAGAATGGAAACCAGTTCCACACACCAGCAAAATAACCATTAATGATATAAATACAAAGTGAGGTTTTAACATGGAAAAAATTATCTTAATTAAATATGGTGAATTAACGACCAAAAAAGAAAATCGCAATATGTTCATTAACATCCTATATGAAAATATAAAAAACAGCCTAAAAGGCATTGACTATAAAATAACCAAAAACAGAGTAAGAATGTTTATTACCCCCAAAAGTGATTATGACTTTGAATTAATAATAAATAAATTAACCAAAATATTTGGTATACATAGCATAGTAATCTGTTATAAAGTTAATACTAATATTGAAAGCATAAAAGAAAATGCTTTAACTCTAGCTCAAAATACTAATTTTCAAACATTTAAAGTTGAAACAAACAGAAGTTATAAAGAATTTCCTTTAACAAGTTTAGAAGTAAGCAAAGAAGTCGGTGCATATATCTTAAAAAACATGGATGGAATAAGTGTTTCTGTGCACAATCCTGACTATGAGTTAAAAATTGAAATTAGAAATGATTACACATACCTATATAGCAAAGAAATAAAAGGAGTTGGAGGATATCCTGTTGGAGTTCAAGGTAAAGGCTTACTCATGTTATCTGGTGGTATTGATTCTCCAGTAGCTTTATATCTAGCCTTAAAACGTGGCATTAAAGTAGAATGCATTTACTTTGAATCTCCGCCTCATACTAGCCTTCAAGCAAAAAACAAAGTTAAAAAATTAGTTGAAATATTAACAAAATATCATCCACATATTAAATTACATATTGTAAAATTTACTGAAATACAAGAAGAAATATATAAAAATATAGATCCTAGTTATATGATAACCATTATGAGAAGAATGATGTATCGTATTAGTGAAAAAGTTGCTAAAAAAAATAAGTGCCTAGCCATCATCAATGGTGAAAGTGTTGGACAAGTAGCGAGTCAAACATTAACAAGCATGAATGTTATCAACAATGTAACTACGTATCCTATTATAAGACCAGTAGCCTGCATGGATAAACTAGAAATAATCGAATTATCAAAACATATTGGTACATATGAAACATCGATATTACCATATGAAGATTGCTGTACCATCTTTTTACCAAAGCACCCAGTTATCAATCCTAAATTAGAAAAATGTTTAAAATATGAAAAAACATTTGACTATGATAAATTAATTGATGAAGCCATTGACAACATGGAAACAGTTAAGTTGGATAACCATATTGATACACTTGATTTATAACATACAAAAATTACCAACACATATATAGTATGAATTGTTAAAATTTTCGCATTCTATTAATGTAGGAGGTGAAAAACGATGAACAATAGTAAATTAAACGTTCCAGGAGCTAAAGGTGCTATCGAAAGAATGAAATATGAAATAGCTAATGAATTTGGTGTTAACTTAGGACCAGATGCAACTGCAAGAGCTAATGGTTCAGTTGGTGGAGAAATTACTAAACGCTTAGTTAAATTAGGACAAAACCAAATAAGTGGAAGTAACTATACTCAATCTAAGTAAGTTTAAATAAATTAAGAATAGAATCTTATCTATTCTTTTTTTCTTTTTTAATAAAAAAGCAGAGCTTATTACTAAACTCTACTATAGAATTCTACGATTAATGCTTCGTTAATATCGGCATTTAATTCACTACGTTCTGGATGTCTTAAATAAGTACCTTGCTTTTTAGCTTCATCATAAGAAATAAAATCTACTCTCTTTGGAGCATTAGCAAGAGCTATCTCAACACCACCGTGATTTGCAGAATTATCTTTTAAACCAATTACATCACCAACATGAACTCTATAAGATGGAATATCAACCTTCTTACCATTAACAGTAATATGTCCGTGATTAACTAATTGTCTAGCACCTCTTCTTGTGCTAGCAAAACCAATACGATATACTAAATTATCAAGTCTACTCTCTAATAATTTAAGTAAATCTTCACCATGAACTCCCTTAAGCTTACCAGCATCATCAAAAGTTCTTTTGAATTGCTTTTCAGTTAAACCATAAATAAATTTAACTTTTTGCTTTTCTTGAAGTTGAAGTGAATAGTTAGATGGTTTTCTTTTTCTATCTTTTCCGTGCTGACCTGGACCATAAGGTCTCTTAGCCATATCTTTACCACTTTCTAAGATAGAGAAATTAACACGACGAGCTCTTTTGTTATTTGGGCCTGTGTATCTAGCCATAGTCTTCCTCCTTTAAAAATACTATTTAGAGATTTCTTTAATAATAGTAGGGTGTTTATCATTGTACTTTCCTTTGTGCAGCTACAAATTACTTGTATCATAACACATTACATTATTTAAAGAAACGCTGCCAAATGCATAAGTATTATATAAAATAATTATGAAGTTGTCAACAAAAATATGTTTAATTTAGAAAAAAAGTATCCACAGTTATGTGGATAAAATATTTTAAACAAGTATTTTATTAAATGCTTTTGCTATTGCCTTTTAATTCATTACTATTTTCATCATACTAAAAATGTCTTTCAAAAATTTTTTTGTCAAAAAAAGTGTAAAATGTGTGTAAAATTAAAAAAAATGTCGAAATAATATGCTATACTTAATACAACATAACATGAGTGTAGACAACACCTGATTATGATTACAGGATTGATAAGTGAAAACAAATATCAATTCTAAAAAACTTTACATTAAATATAAGGAGGTTTAAATGAAAAAGATATTTAATAAGTTTACAAAATTGTTGTTAACATTTATTTTATTATTTTCAGACATTGCACCCCTAGCCAAAGTATTTGCGGATTTAAATCCTAGTTTAACCATAAAAGCATCTACTTCACTAGAAGGTGAATATGATGAAATAAAAAATAATACCACTTACACATTTGATCAAAGTACTAATATAGATAATTATTACTTTAAATTAAATGGTAATTCATTTGAAGAAAGTGAAAACTATTTAATAAAAACAGATATTAATTTCTATGGAGAGTGGGATAAAGATAATGTTCATGACACAAAAAAAATAATTGATTTTAAAAAAGGATTATCTCTTAACCAAGGAATTAGCAAAATAATACCATATGATTATCTTTCTTCTGCAAATGGTATATATGAAGTTAACTTATCCATTTACAAAACAAGTGATATTACCTTAAATGGAGAAAATTTAAGTAACAAAACAGATCTCGAATTAGAAATATTAAAAGAACAATTAGAGAAACTAGATATGAGTGAATATCAAAAAGTTACAAATAACAGCTTTAAAATTGAAGTTATCAATTTTAAAAGTGGACTAATCATTGATAAAGTAACATATCCAAGTGGTGAAGAAGTATATAAGAACGATAACATTTATGAAATAGATAATACTATTGACTCAAATATTGATATTAAATTTCATTATGAAATAGGAAACTTAAATGAAAAAGAAACATATCATTTTAATTTATATATAAATGGTTATCTAGTAAACACTTATTCTCAACTAACTACACAAATTATTAAAACTAATAACATAGTAAACATAGATAATTTAATAAATGGTAATTATAACATTGAACTAAAATTATATGATAGTAAAGATAATTTAGTAGAAAATGATACCATTGAAATAAATTCTAAAAATTCTAGTGTAACTGATTTAAATGAATATTTTATCTTGGATGAAGAAACATTAAAAGACATTAACAAATTAAGAACAAAATTAATTAATTATAAAGCTTTAAATGAAGAAGATAAAAATGCACTCAATGAAGAAATAAGACAAGAACTAGAATCATACACAGATAAAATTAATAATTTATCTTTAGATGAATACTTGAATACTCTCAATAGAGATTTAACAATAGATTCATATTACCGAGTAAAAGACAACGAGATAAGCATTATCTATGGATTGGATGGCACATTTGATAAAGATTTACTTATCAGTAACCAAGTCCTAGTAAGTGAGTTTAAAGAAAAATTCCCTAACATTCTAATATCCGTTTATAGAAAAAATGGTGAACTTGCCAGTGATGATGACTATCTAGAAACAGGTATGAAAGTCTTAGCAAATTATAATAGCCTAATAAATGAATATTACTTAATTATTCGTGGTAATGTTATTAGTGAAAATGGTATGATAACTATAGAAGACATAAGAGAAATGGTTTCTCTCGGACTAGGAATATCTACTCTAGGTGATGAGTATTACCTTGCCAGTGATGTTAATCAAGACAATAAAGTTGATATCTTAGATGCTACTGAGAGCTATTACATCTTAAAGAATCAAGATAACATAGATACATTCAATGATTATGAAAAACCAACCTATCAAACTGAAAATAAAATAATTACAAAAATTACAAGTAATAAAAACAGTTTAAGAGTAGGAGATACATTTAAAATAACTCTAAAAATAGAAAATTTAACAGAAAATGCTATCAATGGTATTCAAGGTATCCTAACATTCAATAATAATTTAATAAAATGCAAATCAGTAAGTATCCATGATAACTGGTTAGGAAACATCAACGTTATTAATGAAGATAACTATGGGGAATTTATGTATCTTGGAGATTCTACTAGTATTGATGGTAACTTTATAACATTTACTTTTGAAGCCTTAAAAGAAGGAAGTGCAACCGTTAAAGTAACAGACTTACTCATGGCTTTAAATGGAGTTTCTAAAGAATTAGAAAATAAAGAAACCAACTCAGTGTTAATTAACATTGCTAGACCTTTAGATAATGATGCTAGAATCAAAGAACTTAAATTTGATAAAGGAACATTAAATAAAACATTTAATAAAGAAATCGCTAATTACATTTTATATGTTGATTATTTTGAAGATACAATTAATATCAATGGTATATTAGAAAGCCTTCATGCTACCACCAGTGGTTTCAAAGAGTATAAATTAAACAGTAACAAAACAATTATCCCTATCACAGTAATTGCTGAGAATGGTAATACTAAAACATATACTATTGAAGTAATTAAAATAGATAGAAGAAGTAACAATACTAACTTAAAAGAACTTACTATTGAAGGCATAGATATTGAATTTGATAAAGACAAACTAGAATATAACATAGAAGTAGATTACACAGTTAAAAGACTAGATATCAATGCAATTGCAGAGCACATAAAATCAGTCGTAGTTATTGAAGATTCTAATCTAGAAGTAGGACAAAATAAAATAATCATTAAAGTAAAAGCTGAGAATGGTGATACCAAAGATTATATTTTAAATGTTACTAGAAAAAGTGAAGTAAAAAAAGATATCATAAATAAAGAAGAAGAAAAAAGTAACAATTCTAGATTATTATTAATTATATTAATCATTGCAACGATATGTTTATTATTATATTTAATATTTAAAGATAACAACCAAGACCAAAAAAATAAATATAATCTAAAAGAAAAAGAGAACAAAAAAGATAGTAAGGAACAGAATAATAATAACAATAATAATACAAATAATAAAAGTAAAACCAAGAAGTAAAAACCTATACTTCTTTTTTTATGAAAAAATGACAAATTTTACAAAAATAATAAATTATTATAATAAAATAGGGAAAACTATGATAGAATTTAATTATATGAGGTGATTATCGTGTTAAAGATTTTTAAAAATGATGATAAAGAAAAAATTAACTACGAAAAACTAAACGAAATCATTAAAATATTAAATGTTATGTTAAAAATCGTTTTTGTTTTAGTAATCGTTCTTGTTTTATATGTATCTACAAAAGTTTTAGCCGAGTGGGGTGTATTTAATTTTATTAGTAATATTTTAACTGTCATATCGCCACTTTTTATAGGTATTTTTATCGCCTGGTTATTAAATCCAATAGTAAATAAACTAAACAAAAAAGGAGTTAACCGCGTCCTAGGAACAATATTTACCTACATTGTATTCCTAGTAATAGTTTATCTTATCATGTCCTCACTAATCCCAATTTTAGCAGATGAAATCAACTCATTTGTTAAAAGTGTTCCCAGTTATTTAGATAGTTTAAAAGGGTACACTGATAATATCTTTGATAAACTTTCTTCCCCTAACTTTGATATAACTTCAACAAAATTAGATTTCTACAAACAAATAGAAACTTTAGTAACTGACTTCACAGCAAAATTACCTGCAACGCTAGTAAATACTATTAAAACATTTTTCTCAACTCTATGGAGTTTTGTAATTGGAATGATTATTGGTTTATACTTACTATTTGATTTTGATAACTCAATTAAAAAAATTATTTCATTTATTCCAAAAAAATATCAAAGAACATTAGATGACATTTGCTCAAGAATGGATACAACCTTAAAAAACTTTGTACAAGGAACCCTTATTGATGCATCAATTATTTTCTTCTCTTGTGCTATAGGCTTTTGGTTTGCAGGATTAAAAGCACCATTACTATTTGCATTATTTTGTGCAGTTACTAATATTATTCCTTATATTGGACCTTACATCGGTGCGACTCCAGCGGTCTTAGTAGGATACGCCCAAGGACCTCTTGTAGGAACAATTGTCCTCATTGTAAACATTGTTATCCAAGGAATTGAAGGTAATTTCATTCAACCGCTTGTAATGAGTAAAACTATGAAATTACATCCAGTAACTATCATTGTAGGCTTGTTAGTATTTGGCTATTTCTTTGGTATATTAGGAATGATTATTTCTACTCCAATTATTTCACTATTAAAAGTCCTTTTTGTCTTTATAAATGAAAAATATAAATTAATTGAAATAGAGGAATAATATTATGAAACTAGAACACTTCCAAACATATAAAGAAGTATATAAAATAGAAATAGAAAAATTACTTACTTATTGCAAAACAATATACCGACTTGAAATAGAACACAAGAATAAAATTAATAAACAAATTATAAGAAACAAAAAAGATAAAATTAAATCAATTGAAGCAGACGTGAATATGTTAAGAGATAAAATTAGCAATCTTGATACATTATATCGTTTTATAAATGGAGAACCATTTAAAGTAGAACAATTAAAAACCATTATCGAAGATAAAGAAATTATCAAAAATGATATACTACATGAAATAGTAGATTTAATCAAAGAAAAAATAGATATCATTACAACTCTTGATTTAGAATTAAAAACTCTTGAATTAAATAAAGAAATATATATTGAAGAACTAACAAGTGATTTTAAAAACCTAACTAAAGTCAATAGGGAATAATTTTACTTGTTTTTCTTGTTTAATAAAAAAAAATATGATAAAATGTTATTAGGATAGTGGTATTATGAAAAGTATTGAACCAATAATATTTTTAATATGTGGCAAAGCAAGACAAGGCAAAACAACACTAAGTAACCTAATTGCCTCATATTATCAAGAAAATAATCTCAAAGTAGTTAACACTTCGTTTGCGAAGTACTTAAAGTATTATGCCAAAGAAATAAAAGACTATAACCTTACCGATAGTGATAAATATCGCTCATTTTTGCAAGAACTAGGTAATTTTATTCGCATTGATATGAATAAAGAATGCTTCTTAATAGATAGATTAATTGAAGATATTAATATTTATGCACATTATGCTGACATTATTGTAATTGGAGATGTCCGCTTCAAAAAGGAAATTACTCATTTGAAAAAACATTTTTCAAAAGTAATAACAATTCACATTACAAGACCTAATTTCCAAACTGATTTAACAGAACAAGAACAAAATGATATCAGCGAAATAGATTTAGATAATTATACTGACTATGATTATAAAATAGTAAATAATAACTTAGAAAACTTAGAAAAAGAAACAAAAAGAATATGTATAGAGGTGGAAAATAAATGGAAAAAATAAATATTTATAACATCTGTAATGAATACATCAAAAATCAAACAAAAAATCATTACTTTAGCATTCCTTATGATAACAAAGTAAACCTTGTTACAAATGTCAAAGAACTAGATAATGATCTAAAAATAAACAGTATCACCATAATGCCTGTAATCATAAAAAAAGAAACTGATTATGAATATAACGACTTACTAATAATTTCTAACACTTATGAACAGCTATCAAGCATATATGACATTTTAACCAATGATGAATACTTTGATTTAGACCCAGATAGATTAATATTTCACATCGATGAATTACTATACAATAGTTCCAATGCCTTATTACAAGAAGTAAGAAATAAGAAAAACTTTATTTTAAAAAAAAGCCAAGAAAACACGATTATTTATTACGACCGTGGAGAAAAATATGGAAACGTTTTAGACAAACATAAAATAGAACCAAATCAAAGATACATAGTTTTAGGGGAAACAAATCAAGATTTAGTTTACTTATATCTAAATAAAATATCTATAGCTATGAATAAAATAGATGACACCTATCAAAGTGAAATATATGACCATCTTATAACCAAACTAGAAAGTATCTGCCAAAGACCATATCTAGGACAAAAAGAAATTAGAAGAATTGTAAAAAATATTAAAATACTTCCTTTTCTAATTTCAATGGATTACGAGGAAGAAGGAGATTTACTAATCAAACAAGCACTCAAAGATGGCATAGGTCTTTGTATTAACCACCCGTTTCTTCAAGAACTTATCAATACATCCATAGACGATTTCAAGAAAATATATCCATTAATTAAAATAAATAGCACTAAAATAAAACATAAAATAAATAACATCGAAGCAAAATCACAAAAAAACATCCTAGAAGCCCTTGCAGAGATTAAAGCCCAAAAAAATAAAAAAATTTTAGATAAAGCAACCCTTTTCACTCTTTATAATAAACATGATATGCCTATAGAATTAATCTACGAATGTGCTAAGGAAAATAACATAATAGTAAACATTGATGAATTCAATCGTCTTAAAAACATAAAAAACAACTACGAAGATATTAATCTTTTTGCTCCTGAAATAGCATCATTTAAAACACAAGATACCTTTGTAGGCTATGATAAATTAGGCTTAGAAACTAAAGTAATCGCCATCTTTAAAGATAACAAAAAAGTAAATGAATTAGAAAGTGAAGGCTATATTATCCTAGAAGAAAATCCCTTTTACGTCAGCAACGGAACTCAAGAATCAGACACAGGATACATCAAAAATGATCATGTTAAAATAGAAGTATTAGACGTCATCAAATCAATAAATAACCAAAGCATTATTAAAATTCGTATCTTAGAAGGAACACTATATAATAAAGATACTGTTTTAACCCATGTTCTAAATTCCAAAAGAAAAAACATAAACAAAAATCATACTGCCTTACATTTACTTGAACATGTCATAACTACCATGCTAGGTAATAGCATCACTTCAAAAATGACAAAAGCAACACCAAAAACATTTAGATACGACTTTGAATACAAAGGCAAGCTAAGTGATGAAATAATTATTAAAATAGAACAAAGAATAAATGAAGAAATAAAAAAAGGCTATGACATAAAAAGAACGATTATCAACCAAAAAGAACTACCCAAACTTGAAAATCTTCATAAAGATGGTTCATACACTACTGATGAAGTAAAACTCATAACTATTGGTGACACAAACATAATATGTGATGGTACATTTGTAAACAATACGAGTGAAATATCAAAAGTAGCCCTTTCGCTAGTGGAAAACAAAGGCCTAAACACATACCGTATTGAAGGAGCTGTTGACAATAACATTTATCCTATCCTATTTTCCAAAATAAAGCCATACAATAGTGAAATGCTAAAACTATTATCCAAAGCCAAAACCATCCTAGATAAAGCAAAACTAATGAACATCAAACTGGATTATAGTATTAACATTGATAACTCTAAACCCACTAGTTATGCAGATATCGTATTCAACAAAAATGAATTATCTTTAGTACAAGAAAAAACATCATTATTAGAAAAATCATTCTTTCTAGCTCAAAAAGAAAACGCTCTAAATAACATTGATCTATTTTTAAATGAAAAAGTTACTTATAAAGATTTAAACATCATCATAGCCATCACCGAAGGATATGATAAAGAAATATTAAAAATCATCATCGATGCCTTAGCTAATAGACTAGATAATTATTTTATCTTACTAGCAAATGTTGATAATAGTTCTGTTAACTTCCTATGCAGTACCAACTCAACAAGCGAACTTATTCATTGTGGAGAAATAGTAAACAGTGTCTCTATTAAAACTGGAGGCAATGGAAATGGCAGCAAATACTCTGCCCAAGGTGGTGGAAAAGATATTACCAACCTAGTTAAAGAACTAGAATTAATTAAAAAAAGAATATTAAGTATCTAAAAAAAGAACAAATTAGTTCTTTTTTCCTATATATTCCTCATATGTCAAATTATTATCATGCAAGTATGTAGCCACATCGATCCCCAAATACCTAATATGCCATGGCTCAAACATATAACCAGTAATATTCTCTTTTCCCTTAGGATATCTCAAAATAAACCCATACTTATACGAATTATTAATAATATAATTATATTCATCACTACCATCATCTATAAACTCACTACCATTACTAATATCAATAGCCAGCCCTAACTGATGTTCACTATAACCTGGTCTAGCCGAATAAGTGTCAGCCTTATCTATACCATCCTTTTTCACATAATGATTATATAAATTATTTTGATAATTATAACTGCGGTAAGTAGAACCCGCCTTAATAGTAATACCAAGTGCCATCGCCTCAGCACACATCTCCTCAAATGGCTTAACTGCATAACTCTTAAGATACAACTTTTTAGTAGAATAATTACTACTAATCAACTCCAAATCACTAGGTACAAAATCCTTATCCAAATAATAATACTTATTTACCAAAACTAACATATCATTACTATCACTAATCAAAGAAGTATTAGTATAAAAATCATAATCCAAATTAACATTCACATAAGTAACAACATCCTCAGTCTTTAAATCATCATGCTTTTTCCTATAATCAATATATCTAGACAAATAATTCTCATTAAAATAAGATAACTTTAAATAATCAAATATATCCTTATTATAATCCTCTTTTATAATCAATTTAACATTATCATCGCTAAGAGATTTAAACAAAGTATTAACCTCGCTACTAGAATAACCCAAATCCAACAAAGCATTAACATCTAAAATAAAATCCTTATTATCAACATAATCAATTTCTAAATAATTATCTAAGTACTTTGAAACATAATAATTATCACTAAGAGCAACCTCTAAAGTCTTAGAATACTTATTGGCCTTTAAGACTTCCTTGTAGATGTCCTTCTCTCGAAATATAGAAATAACCCTATCACTATAATTAAGTTTTTCTAACTTTTTATCACCATCTTGAAAATTAATTAATATAATTAAAGTAGAAATAACAAGTAACATAAAAAAACCAATAATAATTCTTCTTATTTTCATAATACCATCCTTATAAATATTATACACTAAAATTGGAAAAAATACTTGCAAATAATAAAAAGTATGGTATAATTAACTTAATTTTACAGTTATTAGTATTTGAAATGACCAAGTAGTAAATAAAATATTATTATAGAGAGTTTATGTATGGTGGAAATAAACAAATATTTATCTTACGAATTACACATTTCTAGCTAATCGGTTAAAACCGTTAAAAAAATAAGAAATAAATAAGGTGGTACCACGAGATTTTCGTCCTTTGGTAGCATCTTTTTATATTAAGGAGGAGAAAAAAATGAAATTATTTGACGAATTAAAATGGAGAGGCTTAGTAGATAACATTACCAGTGAAGAACTCATTGATAAAATCAACGAAGGAGGATTAACCTTTTATATTGGCGTAGACCCAACTGCAGACAGCCTTCATATTGGACATTACTCAAGTGTCATTGCCATGACCAAAAGATTACTTGATGCTGGACATCATCCTATCATTATCGCAGGTGGCGGAACTGGTCTAATCGGTGATCCAAAACCAAATTTAGAAAGACCAATGATATCTAAAGAAGCTGTTTTAAAAAATATAGAAGGAATCAAAAAACAATTGGACAAAATCTTAGGAACTGATATCAAAATTATCAACAATGCTGACTGGTTATTACAAATGAATGCCATTGACTTCTTAAGAGATTATGGAAAACATTTTAACATCAACTATATGCTAAGTAAAGACACCGTTAAAAGAAGACTAGACCTAGGCATCACCTATACCGAATTTTCATACATGATACTTCAGTCAATAGACTTTCTAAAATTATATGAAAAATACGGAGTAACACTACAAATTGGTGGTCAAGATCAATGGGGCAACATCACATCAGGATTAGAATTAATTAGAAAAATACATGGCATTGATACCAAATGTTATGGTATGACCATGCCTCTAATCACCAGAGCCGATGGCACTAAGTTTGGAAAAAGTGAAAGTGGCAAATCAGTTTGGCTCGATGCAACCAAAACAAGTCCTTATGAAATGTACCAATTCTTCGTAAATACCGAAGATAGCAAAGTAATAGAATATTTAAAAAAATTAACATTCCTAAATCCAACTCAAATAGATGAATTAGAAAGAAGTCTAAAAGAACATCCAGAACAAAGACTAGCCCAAAAAGCCTTAGCCGAATCAATAATCACTTTCGTTCATAGCAAAGAAGATTATGAAGAAGCCGTTAAAATAACAGAAGCCTTATTCAATAATGAAATAAAAAAACTAAATGCCAAACAAATCGCAGAGGCATTTCAGGATTTTGATATTAAAAAAATAGAAATAGGCGAATCCCTAGTAGACTTATTAATTCGTCTTGGAGCCTCACAAAGTAAAAGAGAAGCCAGAGAATTTATCACAAATGGAGCTATTACCATAAATGGTGAGAAATATACCGATGTACTTACTACTATAAATGACGATATGTTTATCTATAACTATCTAATTATTAAAAGAGGTAAAAAGAACTACTACATTGCTAGCAAATAATTAATACATATTGTACTTATCTATAAAAAACAATGAAAAAAAGTAAAAAATCAAAATATGTGCCAAAAAATAGCCTATTTTGATTTCTTATTAGTTAACATTAAGAAATTAGCCAAAATAATATATTACAATAGCATTAACAAAGCGGTAACATACTTACTGCTGAGTAGCAAAGGAAGGTAATATATTATGTTCGTAGGACAAAGACTAAAAGCATTGAGAAAAGAAAAAGACTTATCACAGCAAGCACTAGGAGATGCTCTAGGTATCACGAAAGTATCAATATGCGGTTACGAAAATGGTACAAGAATACCCAGTCTAGAAACATTTGTTATGCTAGCGGACTTCTTTGGAGTAACCACCGATTACTTTTTAGGTAGAGAAGTTTCAGTCATTCATGAAGGCGAAGGCGAATATGTTGGTTCAATATCACAAGATGATATTAAAATTCAAAAAGAACTAAGAAAATATACAGAATTATATAATCAATTAATTCAAGATCCCAAAAGAACGGTTAGTTTAATTAATAAAAAAATGCAAATGATTAAAAAAAGCAAATAATGAAACGAATAAACAAAAAATTATTTGTTTTTTTCTATTTTTGTTTTATAATAGATATATCTATATGAAAGGACTGATAATATGTTAGATATTAAAGATTTATATGAAAAAGATTATTTAGGAAAAGAAGTAGAAATATGTGGTTGGATAAAGAATCACCGCAAACAAGCTAATATTGGCTTTATTGATATGTATGATGGTACAATTATTAATACCTTACAAGTTGTTTATGACAATAATTTATCTAATTTTGATGAAATAACAAAATTTAAAATAGGTTCCGCAATTAAAGTTGAAGGAGTTATCAATGCCTCACCAAAAGAAGGACAACCATTCGAACTACAACTTACAAGCATTACCTTATTAGGAGACTGCCCAGATGATTATCCTATTCAACCAAAAAGACATACAAGAGAATTTTTAAGAGACCAAGCCTATCTAAGACCAAGAACAAACTTATTTCAAGCCGTATTTAGAGTAAGAAGCGTCGCGGCTTATGCAATACATAAATACTTTCAAGAAAGAGGATATGTTTACTTCCATGCTCCAATTATAACAGGAGCAGACTGTGAGGGAGCAGGCGAAATGTTTCAAGTAACAACTCTTGATTTAGACAAAGTAGCATCTCTAGGCAAAGTAGATTATAGCAAAGATTTCTTTGGAAAAAAAACATCATTAACAGTATCGGGTCAATTACAAGGAGAAACATTTGCCTTAGCATACAAAAAGATTTATACATTTGGGCCAACATTTAGAGCCGAAAACTCAAATACCAAAACTCATGCTGCCGAATTTTGGATGATTGAACCAGAAATAGCCTTTTGTGATTTAGAAAAAGACATGGATATCATGGAAGAAATGTTAAAATACATTACCTCATATGTTCTAGAACATGCTTCATACGAAATGAAATTCCTAGACACATATGTTGAAAAAGGATTAATAGACAAACTAACTAAATTAATTAATTCTAAATTTACAAGAATTGACCATGAAGAAGTAATCTCTATCCTAAAAAAAGCTAACATCAAATGGGAATTTGAACCAGAGTATGGCGAAGATATTGCCAAAGAACACGAAAAATACATCACAGAATACTTTAATGGTCCAGTATTTATCAAAAATTGGCCAAAAGATATCAAAGCATTTTATATGAAACAAAATGCAGATGGTAAAACTGTTGCCGCAGTAGACCTAGAAGTACCTGGTGCCGGAGAATTAATGGGGGGTTCTCAAAGAGAAGAAAACTATGATAAACTAGCAAAACGTATGGAAGAATTAAACATGCAAAAAGAAGGTATGGAATGGTACATGAATCTAAGAAAATTTGGTGGATGTGTTCACTCAGGCTTTGGTATGGGCTTTGAAAGATTACTAATCTACCTAACAGGGGTTGAAAACATAAGAGATGTTATTCCATATCCTAGAACTCCAGGAAATTGTGAGTATTAATATGAAGTATTACTTCATTGGTATAAAAGGTACAGGAATGTCAGGATTAGCTTGTATCTTAAATGATTTAGGAAACACAGTAATTGGTTATGATGATTACAAAGAGCATAAATTTACTGAAAACGAATTAGAATTAAGAAACATAAAAATATATAATGATAGTTCCTATCAACTAACTAATGAAATCGTTGTATACTCAGCAGCTTTAGATGAAAATCATGTTGAATTACAAAGAGCCAAAGAAAAAAATTTAAAAATATTAAAATACAACGAAATGCTAGGAGAAGTAACTAAAAAATTTAAAACTATAACCATAAGTGGTTGTCATGGCAAAACAACAACCTCGAGCATGTTAAGTCATGTTATCGACAACATTATTGGATGCAGTTACCTAATAGGTGATGGAACAGGTAAATCAAACAAAGAAAGTGATTACTTTGTCATTGAAGCTTGTGAATATAAAAGACATTTTCTTGCCTATCATCCATATATGTCAGTAATAACTAACATTGAATTAGACCACACAGACTATTATAAAGACATAAATGATATGGTTGATGCCTATCAATCTTTGCTTAATAACACTAAGTTTAAAACCGTATTATGTGGTGATGATAAACTAGTAAGAAAACTAACAACCCATATAGACACCATGTACTATGGACTTAATGATAATAACGATATAATTGCTAAAAATATTAGTTACTATAAAGATTATACCTGTTTTGATGTATATATAAATGATATATTCTATGGAAACATTAAAATAAAACTTGCTGGAAATCATATGGTATTAAATACCCTTGCCGTAATTGGCATATGCAATAACTTAGGACTAAACAAATATGACGTCATAGAACAACTAGAAACTTTTACTGGTGCAAAAAGAAGATATCAAATAAAAGAAATAGAAAACACAATTATCATAGATGACTATGCCCATCACCCAACAGAAATAAAAGCCACAATTGAAGCTACAAGAAACAAATACAAAGATAAAAAAATAATAGCCCTATTCATGCCAAATACCTATTCAAGAGTAAAAGACTTTTATAAAGCATTTGCGGATAGCCTAAACAAAGCAGACTATGTATACCTTTTTGATATAGCCAAGGGTAGAGAAAATCCAAATGATTTTAAAGGAATAAATTCTAAATTAATACTAGATAATTTAAACAATGCCGAAATGATAACCTTAAATGATGAACAAAAACTATTAAAACATAAAGGAGATGTCTTATTATTTATGAGTTGTCAAAACATTTATATAATAGAAGAAAAATTAGAAAGATTATTAGGTGGTAAAGTTGGAAAAGAAAATTAAAATAATTATGGCAAGTATAATATTATTAATTCTAATAATAGCTCTAATCGTAACAAATGCTCCAAAAAAAGAAAAAGAAAAAGATAAAGATAAAGATAAAAATACTTATGTCTGTACTTATACACAAAATGTAGCAGAAGTAGATATTATTACAACATATTATGTTCATTTTGATAAAGAAAATATTAAAACTATAGACGTAAATAAGATCTATAAAGGAAATACTACCAAAGCCAAAGATGGTATTGCAAATTATAGATATATCATTGGAGTAGAAACAGAACAATATAGTAAATATCCAGGCATAAAAACAAAAATAAATAAAGACAGCAAAAAAGAATATAATTATACATATACCTTCGATGTAACTAAAATAGATGAAAACCTAGCATCATTATTTGGAGTCCATACTACTGTAAACGAACAAAATGAATATTTTAAAACCAACAATTATGTTTGTGAATAAAAAAAACTACAAAATAAATAAAAAAGTTAAGAATTAGTATTTATTCTTATCTTTTTTTATGCTATAATTTAATATGATAGATTTACTATACACAAATTTAACTATTTACCGAAAGGATGTTAATTATGAATAAATATTTTAAATATATACTACTCACTATTTCCTTATTTTTTGTTGGAAGTATCAAAGTTGAGGCTGGCTTGATTTCTGGTGGCAAAAGAGTAACGTGTGATTACATAACCTCTTCTGGAAAAAAAATATATTTAGCAACAGAAGATGGTGGTAAAACATGGTATGCTGACACTTCCGTAGCCGGCTTGGGACTTAAGTTAAATCAATTTAGTTTAGCAAAATCCGAATTGGATGTAGTAGATGGCTTAAGTACAAATGGTGCCAATTGTGAAGAAGTTCAAAAAGCAGATATAAAAGAAAATGATCAACAATTTGGGTGGGATCCTAATGATTTAAAAACAAGGCGACCAGATTACTATACGGGAGATAATAAGGCGGAAAATCAGAAAGAATATACAAAGCAACAGGAAGAAGCCAATAAAGCATCCATCAAAGAACAAGCATTGAAAGATGCTCAAGGCGGTAATAGTGTTCCAATAAAACCACAAAATCCAGGAACCACATCCTGCCAGAGTTTATTTGCAGGGTTAGAAGACGAATTAAAAAAAATATTTAACGCTATCAAAATTGTAGTACCAATTCTTGTAATAGTATTTTCATCACTTGACTTTACCAAAGCGATATTTGGTGGAAGCGATGATGATGTAAAAAAATCACAAATAAAATTTGTAAAAAGATTAGTTGTAGCGTTTGTCTTCTTCTTACTTCCAACTCTAATGGCATTTGCTATGGGTATTATGGATGTAATATATAATGGTGGCAATTTTGATTGTCTAATATTAAACTAAAAAAGGAGATGTTATTATGCTAGGTATATTTAATTCTAACTTAATTAATATTCTTGACAATGCTGCCTTAAAATCTATAGGGACATTTATAAAAGATGCCCTACGTTCTGTTGCAGCGGCATTAGATTCATTAATTTATCAAGTTGTATCATTCTTATATAAATTGTTCTTCTTTGTATCAAGCACAGAAATATTTCAAAATGATGCTGTTAAAAATGTATCAAAGAACTTTCAACTTTTAGTCGCTGTAGTTGTAATGTTTTCTTTGTCTATTTCACTAGTTAATTACATAGTAAACCCCGATAATATGAAAAGCGGTAAAGTACCTGCAAGTAAACTAGTGACTAAAGTAATTACTTCTTTAATACTATTACTTACTATAAATATAGTTTTTGCAACAGCATATAGATTACAAAACGCTATCATTGAAAATAACTTTGTAGGCAAATTAATATTAGGAGACAAAGCACAATCATTTGATGTTGAATCTATGGGCATGAGTTTCTCTAAAAGTATATTAAGTGCTTTTATAACTGACAATCCTAATAAGTCAGGAAGTGTACCACAATATAATATACAAAATGCAAATGATTTATTTAACAATATTTTAACCAAAGAAAGTCAATTTCATTACCTAACTGATTTTATTAATGATAAAGATGACCAAGGAGAATACGTTTTAAATTATAATGCATTATCAATACCGGTAGGATTATTCATTAGTTATATTTTACTTACATATGTTGTTGGCGTTGGCGTAAGAACAGTGCAATTATTCTATTTACAAATTATAGCACCAGTTCCAATATTATTCTACGTTTTACCAAATGGTGATGATAAATTAAAAAAATGGACACAGCAATGTATAACCACATATCTAGATTTATTTATTAGACATTTAATTATATATTTAACAATATTCTTATGCTCTAATCTATTGTCAACAGATGGAACGTTTATAATTCCATCAGGGGCAGAAGATTATAAAAACTGGATAATTTTAGCTCTAGTAATAGCGATAATGTTATTTGCTAAAAAAGCTCCTGATTTAATTAAAGAACTATTCCCAGCAACAAGCAAAGCAAGTGGCGACTTTGGGTTAAATTTAGGAAAACAATTCAAAGGAACTGCAGCAGGTGCCGTATTAGGAGCTGGTGTTGGTGGAATTGCAGGAGCAGCAACGGGTCTACTTAGTGGAGGCGGTATTGGAGGCATGATAGGTGGTTTAGGACGTGGAGTGTTAGGTGGTTTATCAGGGAAAAAAACTAGCGATACAATGGCTAAAACGAGACAATATGGCAATTTAAGAAGAGATCATGGAATAACAGCTTGGGATAGAGTTGCTAATAGTGCTGGTGGTGCACTTGGTACCAAGAACTTAGCCTCAATACAAGATGGTGAAGTATCTAAAATGGAAAAAAGAAAAGAGGCTCTATCTGGAGAAATTAATTCATATCAATCAATCGCTCAATCTAGAGATAAAATTTATAATAGAGCAAATGTTGCAGTTGAAAAGGATGAGAATGTAATGATGGCACAGGCTCGATTACAGCATGCTCAGTCAAGTGGAGCATCTGCCGCTGCCATTATGGCATTACAAAAAAATTTAAATGAAACTAAAGAAACGGCAGCCAATAATTATATTAATACGGCTATGTCTAGTCCCAACGGTGATTCTACTATTAGAAATGAAATGAATCGAATCAATGCTATTATGTCAAATGACAGCGGTTTAAGTGGAATAAGTAGTAGTGATTTAAGTAGTGTTTCTAATGTTCAAGATTTAGATACTATAACTCAAAGCGTTAGTTCACAAATTTCAAGTGTTAATAATCAAATTAGTAATATTGATACGCAAATTAAGACTTATAAGAGTTCCACCTCATATAAGAAAGCACATGTTAATACAAAAAAATAAAAAGGAGTGTGATATTAGATGAACAGTTTCTTAGTTCCCGCAAACTCTAAAAAAGGAACTTTGATATTCAATTTATTTTTACCCGCAGACCTAATAATTTTTGGTACAGGACTATTAATATCTTTAATTCTTTTGGCTGTTAGTGAAACCACCACTGATACAGGCACAGTTTTATTGATTAGTCTGCCAGGAATTATTACAGGTATTTTAGTTGTCCCAATACCAAACTATCATAATGTTAGGACAGCTCTAAAAAGCATCTATCTATTTTATTCAAATAGAAGAAGGTACATATGGAAAGGTTGGTGTTTCTATGAACGATTCATTAAAGAATATGAAGCCGAAAAAGCAAAAAATTAATTCAAAATATACAGAAGACTGGCTACCAATAAAAGCAATAGCCAATGGGACAATTGTCTTAGATAATAACATGAAAGTAACTGGGGTAAAAATCACTCCAAGGAACATCTTTATCTTAGATCAAATTACACAAGAAAATGTTATTGTAGCATTAAAAAATTTCTATAACACACTAGATTTTGAATTTTGGATAATTTCAGCAGATAGACCAGTAGATATATCTGCATACTTAGCACAATTACAACTATTATATAACTCAGTAAATAGTACAGTAATAAGAAAAATGATAATGCAAGACTTACAAAAAGCAAATATGTTCATGGATAACAATGTTACAGATACTGAATATTTCTTATTATTTAAAGAAAAGAATCCTGAAGTAATTCAAAAAAGATTAAGAACAATTATGATGGGACTAGCCAATGCTGGATTAACAGCAACACAAACATCCAATTCTGATCTAAGATCAATTATGGAAAACTTCCTAAATGGAGGAATGAATACTGAATTTGGGACGGTGATTAGTTCATGAATTTAAAATCTCAATTAGCGCCAAAAGGACTACAATTTAATCCATCAGATTTTAACATTAGTGATAAATATGCAACAATATTAACTGTAATATCATATCCTAGATTTATAGGACCAGGATATTTATCAAGTTTAACAAATATGTCAGGTGTAAAAGTAGTAATAAAACATATGCCACTACCATTTTCAGTTCTAGCTAAAATGTTAAATAAAGAAATAGCTGATTTAAAACAAAAATATCAAGATGAACACGATAAAACAATACAAGAAAGAATAAGACAAGATGTTGACTCCCTAGAATACTTTATTCAACAGTTTACCGCAGCCCAAACAAGAACATTTGACTTTCAAATGCACATCATGATAACTGCAGACACTAGAGAGGACCTAGAAATAAAAAAATTAACATTAAAAAATTACTTAGATGCAATGGAATTAAGAGCTATACCATTAAAGTTTGAACAAGAAAGCGTGTTAAAATCAATATTACCAATATTTGATGCTCAACCAATAGAAATGCGTATTGGTACTCCAATGCCATCTCCTACTATGGCAGCCATGTATCCATTCATCTTTGATAGTATAAAAGACACAGGCTTATCAACATTACTAGGAGTAGATTTCTCAGGTGGTGTTATTCTATTTAATCAATTCTTATATCAATTAAAAAAAGAAAACAATAGAAATAATGCCAACATGATTATCTTAGGAACATCAGGAAGTGGTAAATCCACTGCCGCAAAACTATTATTAAGAAGCCATATAAGAAATGGATACCAAATCGTAGCCATTGACCCAGAAGGTGAAATAACAGAAATGACAAAAATGTATGGTGGAGAAGTAGTAGACCTAGGTAAAGGTGGAGAATTTGGCATGGTAAACCCACTAGAAATAGTTATGGATGCCGACGAAGATGAAATAAAATCAGGTTTAGGCTATACTGTATTAACCAAAACTATTCAGTCGTTAAAAGCTTTCATGAAATACTACGATCCAAATATTGAAGAAGATGTCCTAACTTTGTTTAGTGAAGTAGTACAAGATACATATATAAGATTTGGAATCGATTATAATACTGACTTTTCCAAATTTACATCCAAAGATTTTCCAATATTCCAAGATGTATATGCAACAATAAAAGGAAGATTAACTGCCATGACAGAAAAAACTCATGAAAGAGATGTCATGGAAAGGCTAGAATTAAAAATAAGACCATTAACAAGAGAATTAAAATACTATTTCAATGGACACACCTCAATAGAAACATCAAGTGATTTCATAGTATTTAACATAAAAGAATTAATGAATGCTGACGAAAATATAAGAAACGCTTTATTATTTAACGTTCTTAAATTTGCATGGGGTCTATGCTTAAATCCAAATATTAACTCAATAATGTCGGTAGACGAAGCCCATGTATTACTTGGAGCAAGAAATGTTTTAGGAGCTGAATTCTTAGCTCAAATGCAAAGACGTGCTAGAAAATATAATACAGGAACAATTATCATAACACAACAACCATCTGACTTTGCAGCCCCAGATGTTCTAGTACATGGTAAAGCAATATTTGATAATGCCTCTTATTATTTAGTTATGGGACTAAAAAAGCAGGCAGTAGATGACTTAGCAAAATTAATTGACCTAAATGATAATGAAATAGATAGTATTAAAAGATACAGCCAAGGAGAAGCTTTATTCGTATGTGGTAACAGAAGAATGCGTATAAATGTAATAGTTACTGACGAAGAATTAGAATCATTTGGCAGTGGTGGTGGACTATAAAATTTAAACTAAATTAGTATGGTGGTGAAAGAATGAAGTTTTTACATTTTGGAAGTAATAACAATGAAGAAAATAATTCAAAAATAAATGGAATTATAAAAATGCTAAAAAATCTAAAGAAAGCAAAAATAATAAGCATTATTGCTATTGGCTTTGCCTTCGTTCTTTTTATTGCTGTATTTATCTATGTTGTCCTAAAAGTATTTGCCTCTCTTGCCACCTTAAACTCTGTAGAACGTGCTGGAGCAGAACGTTTTAAAGGTGAAACAGATTATGAAAAAAAAGTAATAGAAAGAGACGAATTTTTAAACTTTACTCAATATTTTGATACTAAAGATGAAAAATTAAAAGAGAACAACGATAAATATTTTGATGCATTATATGATGCCTACGAGTTTTATAAAGAAGAAGAAAATGGTATGACAATTTGGGAAAAAATAGGAAGTTTTTTTAGAAAATTATTTCGAAGTAAACGTTCTCAAAAAGCTCCACTTTACCCAGATAAGAGCGATACCAAAATGTATGGTGTTGAAATTGACACAACTCTAATCACAGCCACCCTATATAATAGTAGATATCAATCTGAAATGACTAGAAATGATGAGTTTGATAAAGAATATAGCTATTTTGTAGAAGATGGTAAAGGATATGATCTTCACACTGGCTCATATCGTGATTTTGTCGAAAACAACTTCTTATACGATTCTAAACAATCTCTTGATTCAAAATATCATTTATCACAAACAAAAAAAGCTATAGAAGGTATTGAGGTCTTATCAAAATATCAAATAAAAAGAATTGAGACATACCTAACAATACATCCTGAATTTGTTGGAACATATACAGATACAACAAGACATATAGAAATAAATATTGTTGATGCACAGATGGAAGGCGAGTGTATAGCTCGTGTTGGAAACTATGGATCAGTTTTAGGACCAAATGATTATTATAATAGAGTTATTCAAGAAGCTGGTTATTTTTGGAATTGTGATCCAAAGAAAGATTCAATATGCAAAATGTGTATGGATACATATGATTTAAATATTTACGATGATGATTTATATTGTTTTGATAACGAACTTACCGAAGATGCTAGTGGAAAATATGGATGTTCAGAAACTGCTGCAATAAAATATTCTAAAGGAGATATTGGAATGGATGCTGAATTACAATATGAATTAGACTGTGAAGGATATAATGAATATTTATTAGGTAATTTACCAACCGATAAAGATGTCGAAATGTTTTGTGGAAAAGATGAGGAATCAGGTAAAGATAACTGTTATTGCGATAGATTTATTGAATCATATTATCATCAATATGTAGATAAAAATGATGTTAAACAAAAAAGAAGAGATATTAGTCAAATAGTATTTGAAACATATAGTTTGTATTCGTATTATGAAAATGCTACAATGATATACAATGTTTGTAGTGATAAAGATGTAGATATAATAAGTTATCGTGATTTAAGCTGTGAAGGAAAAAGAAAATCAAAATATAAAAATAATATTTATGATGTGACAATAGATTATGATACTAATCCAGAAGTAGATGAAGATCGTATAAAAGAATTAATACAAGGAGCCTTAACGGATTCTAAATTTAATGCAGAAATTGCTCAAAAAATTATTGCTGCTGCCATGTCGAAACTAGGCTATCCATACATATGGGGTAAATCATTTGATGGAAAAAGTGGAGGAGATTGTAGTGGGCTAGTGTATTATGTATTAAATCAAGCAGGTATAAATATTGGTAGAACAAGTGCAAATGGATACTATAATCATTTTAAAAATAATCAAGTGCCACGTTCTGAAATGCAACCTGGAGATCTAATTTTTTGGCACAAAAATGGAGGGAGACCAGACAGATACGTCCACCATGTAGGTATTTATATAGGAGACGGAAAGATTATAGATGCAAGTTCTAATGCGGGAAAAATAGTTGAAAGAAAAATATTCGAAGGTCAAACTTACCAAGTTGTCGGTGTTTCTAGACCATATTAATGAGGTGTAATATATGAAAAAAATATTATTTTTGATTTCAATTATAATGTTAACAGGATGTTCAGTTGTGTATGAATTGAATATAGACAATAAAAATTCATACAACGAAAGAATAAATTTTACCGAAAGCAATAACTATCTAAAAAAATATGGTGAAAATACCAGTGAAACAATTTCGAATATAATTGATTTCTATTTTTCAGGAAATGAAGAAATAGAACCAGTAATAGTTTTAGATACAAAAAATATAAAAGGAAAAAAGTCGGGAGAATACACTGGATTTACATTGAATCAAACATTTTCAAATCAAAAAATATATCAAGAATCCTTATTTTTTAATTATTATTTTGAAACATCTAAAATAACAAATGCTAAAGATACTTACACCATTTATGGCAATAAATTCAACTATGATAATATAAAAAAATTAACGACTTCATATAAATATACTTTTGATGTAGATAACATCGTTATAAAAATACAATCATATTACGATGTTATTGATAGTAATGCCACCAAAATAGACAAAAAAACCAACACCTATTATTGGGTTGTAAATGAAGATAATGCTTCAAATTTCGAGTTAAAGCTAACTTATTCAAAAGACAAAAAATATACATACAACGAAAAAACTGAACCAAATGTCATTGAAAAAATAACAGGAAACATTATTGAAAAAGTATCATTTGGCAAAGTAAATGGGACTGAATTTGTAAAAAACAATAAAATAATACCAATACTTCTTATAGGAATAGTACTAACAATTATATTGGTAATAGTATTCTTTATAAAAAAGAAAATAGAAAAAACAAATAAATTGTGAGGTGATTACAATTGAAAAAAATCATATCCTTATTAATTATAATATCTCTATTCGGTATTTATACCACAAGAAACAATAATTCATTTTCTATTCAAACAGAATCAATAGTTAAACTTGATGATAAAGAAGAAGGATATTGTCCTGGAGTATCTAATTGTTGTGAAAGTGGATACAATGTTATGTGCCATATGACAGACCCTCTCAAAAAATATCATGTAACCGATATTGTATGTGGAAATCGCGGTGGCGGAGTATATCACAAAGGAATGGATTTAACCAAAGGAGGTGGAGATGGCACGATATATGCAGTATTTGATGGCAAAATAATAGCCACGACCAATAATACTAAAAATTGTGCACCTGGAGGAAGTTTAATGTGTTCCCCAGTAACATGCCCAAGTAGTCGTGGTGTTTCCGTTACACTAGAAGTTACTGATTCAAGATTTGCTGGATATCAAGTCCATTATATGCATATGTCAAGTAAAGTTGTAAAAGAAGGAGATATAGTTAAACAAGGACAAATGTTAGGGAAAATAGGAAATACAGGATGTTCGACAGGAACACACTTACACTTTCAAATAAATAACTATGCCGGGAAACCCATATATATTACCCCATATTTTACTGATAAAACATCATATGCATGTGGTGGAGTAGTAGAAAGTCCTCCAAACAAACCAGTAGTAGAAGTAATTACCGCCTCATCATTATTAAAAGATGTAACAGGAAAAAATTACCAACCAAAAGTTGGCAATTGTGTAGGTTCAATAAACAATATATTCAACCAAGGAATTGAATTGAGTAAAAAAGAAACAAATGATATTGTTAATGTTTATGCCTTAGAAGGTGGTAAAGTAGTAAATGAAACAACACCTAATTGTAGCAATGGTGTAACTATATTTACTAATCACGGTGAATTTCACAGTTATTGCAATTTAGAAAATGTATATAGAACATATCAAATAGGAAATTATATAGAAACTGGTACAAAAATAGGAAATCTAAGTAACAATAAATTTGTCTATATTGTCAAAAGAAACAATAAATATGTTGATTTAACTAACTATTTTTTATCTTCTTACGGAGGAAATTGCCAAAATAAAGACAGGAAAAATTGTAATAAAATATTAGATGCTATTCAAAAATTACAATGTAAAAATATTACCACAAGATAGTTGAGGTGAGAATATGATTTTAAATCATAAAAAAAATATATTTTTAATACTAAGTTTATTTTTATTAACAGGATGCACAGTAGATTATGAACTAATAATTACGAATGGTGTAACAGAAAGTGTTTATATTAACAACACTGATATTATATTAAATCAAGAAATACTCAACACAATTAAAGATGACTATGGTAATTACTATACAATTGATTATAATGGAGATATCGAATATTGTGATAGTGAAGATTGTGAAGATCCACAAGATGCAAAATACGATTATAATAGTTTTTCAGCCTCAACCATTTACAATGATTACTCCAAATATCGTGAATCAAAAGCCATAAAAGACTTCTTTGGAGAAATTAAAATAAATCAAAACAAAAAACTAGTTACCATCACGGCAACTCCTAAAACTGAGTTACAAAACATTTTAAAAGATGTAAACTATATAAAAGCACCAGTAAATCAACTGAACATAAACATAATATTACCTTTTAAAGTAACAAGTAGCAACGCTGATAAAGTAGAAGAAAATACATACACCTGGACATACAATAAAGACAACACAGATAAAGTTATAACCATTTCATATGATACAAGTAATAACGATGATACAGTAATTGATAACAATAAAGAAAATGAAAGTAACAAAGAAAATAATCAAACAGATAATACCGTTCAAAAATCCAATAATTCAGTAAACAAATATATTTTTTGGGGCATAGCATTTAGCATTATAATAATTATAGGTGTCATTATCTTAAAAAAAATGAAAAGTAATGATAGTGTATAAGGTAGGTGATAATTATTATGAATAAAAAAATAATAACTTTAATACTAAGTTTATTTCTTTTAACAGGATGTACGGTTAATTATGATGTAACAATTAACAAAGATCTAACAGTTGTTGAAAACATGGAAATACTAGGTGACGACCGATTTAAAATAGGAAGCGAATACACAGTAGATACCATGTATGAAACCCTAAAAGAAACATATTCCGAATTACACCAAGATGATGATTTAGATAATATTAAAAAATATTCTAGTTCAGGTAACATGGCCATATCTAGTAATAAAACATATAAAAATTTAGAAGATTTTGCCCAGTCCAAATATATAAAAAAGATATATGCTGATGGCTTAAAAATAGTAAAAGAAAAAAATTTAATTACAATATCAAGTGATAACAACTTAGATAATTTTTGGTTATTTGTTGATGGTATGGAAGAAGATCCTATTGTAACAAAATTAGAAGTTAAAATAAAAGTACCATACATAGTTACAAAAAATAATGCTGACAAAGTAGATAACAAAACAAATACATACACATGGACATATGGATTTCACGATTATTCCAAAAAAATTAATTTAGAATTTGATAAAAACAGAATATTTAAAACAGGCATAGATTATCTTACGATTGTTAAATATATTTTATATATAGTAGGTTTAGTATTCATTGGATACATAATCTACAGGGTTACAAAAGTAAAAAACAAAACGAATAATAAAATTTAAAAAAAATATTTACTTAATTTTATTGATTAAGTTTAAAAAATATGTTATCCTTTATATGTATGGTAGAGTGATTAGGTGATTTTATATGAACTTTAAAAAATTATTATTAGTCTTATGTTTAACAACAATGGTAATGTTCTCTTTATTACTTGGTTTTAGTTATGCTTGGTATGCCACAGCGACATCTACTAGTTTTGATATAAAAACTCCTACTAGTGATAAAATTATTGTAGACTTTGCAACAAGTAAATATATAAGCACAACGACAGGTGTTCCTTTAACTGAAGAAGAAGTACCAACAAAAGCAGATAAGACAGCATTTACTGTAAAAGCTAATTCAAGCATGAATATGACTGCTAAATATACAATTCTTTTGCAAGATATTACTATTGATGAAAAACTAAAGAATAGCAATTTCAAATGGCAGTTATTAAAAGACGAAACAAGTGTTGCAATTGGTGATTTTGCTAGCATTGGTAATAGCACAACCATTGATTTATATACTACCAGTTTAGTACTAAATGCCACTGATGCTGATAATTATGAATTAAGAGTATGGCTTCATGAAACAGGAGAAGTACAAAACGATTTAATGAACAAACCATTTTCAGCAACGGTCGCAATAAAAACATTCTTATCTTATTAAAGTTAATCATGAGAAAACAAAGTTTTTCTCTTTTTATATAGACAAGAATTTTGTAATGTGATAAAATTATCTTAGATAAAAATAAAGGTGTGATAATAAAATGAATATATCTTTAGAAACAAAAGGTAAAATAGTAAAAAGTATTGTTTTATGCCTAGGCATAGTATTAGTATTCCTTCTAGCATTTTTCATAATAAAAATATACACCACCGATTATACAGTAACATTTATGAACGAAGACAACACTGTAATTGAAACTAGAAAAGTAAGAACAGGCAATAGTGTTATAGAACCAGCAGAACCAAGAAGAGAAGGATACAAATTTCTTGGCTGGTACTTTGACAATGCTAAATATGACTTTAGCAAAAAAATAAAACGTGATACAATAATCTATGCCAAATGGGAAATTGACAGTGATTACGTATTTAGTTATGTTGTATCATTTGATTCAAACGGAGGAAGTGCCGTTGACTACCAAACCATCGAAAGTGGTAAAACAGCGACCGTTCCACAAACACCTACCAAAAATGGACACGTATTTATGGGCTGGAAGTTAGACGGCATTGATTATGATTTTAATACACCAGTAACCAAAGATATCAAACTTGTAGCAAGTTGGGAAGTTGCTCTAACTGACGACCAAACTTATTTATCTGTAGCAAGAGAAGAAGTAAAAGACTTTGCCGTTGTAAAAGCAAATCAAACATTAAAGTCAACGGCTGTAAGTGGAAAATGCCAAATTACATGGACTGATGCTGACTTCAACACAGTTACAAGAGACACAACAGATAAAAATGTAACCATCGTTGCAAATATCAAATGTGGAAGTGTTAACGCTAAAAAATCAGTAAACGTAACTATTCCCGCTTCAACATACAAATACACAATGGAAAAACAAGGGACAACTAATTATAAATTCATTGCTTATGATAATGATAAAATTCTAAATAATTATAATCTATATACAAGTAATCAAACAAGCATAGTTCAAAAGTGGCAAATTCACAAAGACGGTGATTACTTACTAGTGAGCAAAAGTAAATATGTCAAAAATGGAACTTATTACATTGCTTACGAAGACGATTTAAATACCAAATATGCCATAACTATAAAATAATAATAAATCAAATATTGAAGCATAAATTTTACTAGGAGGATATAACATGAAATTAAAAATAAAATTTATGCTTTTTATTATGCTTTTTTCAGTTGTTACAGTAGTAAGTGCCGATGAAGTCGACCTCGCAAAAAATGCAAAAAGTGCAATATTAATTGAAGCATCAACAGGAGAAATCATGTGGGAAAAAAATGCTCACGAAAAGTTAGCACCCGCTTCCATGACCAAAATGATGAGTATGTTACTAGTAGTAGAAAGCATTGACAAAGGCAATCTAAAATGGGACCAAATGATAACCGTATCAGAAAATGCTAGCAAAATGGGTGGTAGTCAAATACTCCTTGAAACAGGAGAGCAAATGAGTGTAGAAGATTTATTCAAAGGTGTAGCAGTCGCTTCAGGCAATGATGCAGTCGTAGCTTTAGGAGAAGCCGTCGGGGGCAGTGAGGAAATGTTTGTGAAAATGATGAACGACAGAGCTAAAGAATTAGGCCTAACCGAAACAAATTTTAAAAATTCTCACGGACTAGATGAAGAAAACCATTATTCAAGTGCACACGACATGGCAATGATAGGAAAAGAATTAGTCAAACATAAAAAAGTATTAGAATATACAGGTATATACGAAGATTACCTAAGAAAAGGAACATCAAAAGAATTTTGGTTAGTAAATACCAATAAACTAGTCAGGTTTTTCAAAGGTATTGATGGCTTAAAGACAGGCTATACAGGTACTGCTGGATATTGCCTAACCGCCACAATAGAAAAAGATGGAATGCGCCTTATCAGCGTAGTAATGGGTGAACCAGAGGCCACAACCCGCAACAGCGAAACCACAGGCCTAATTAACTATGGTTTCAGCATGTACAGCCTAGAAAAAATGCTTACAACCAGTAGTGATTTAGGCAAAGCAAAAGTTTATCAAGGAGAAAATGAGTATGTTACCTTACAACCGTTAAAAGATGTAAGCATATTAAACAATAAAAACAAAGACAAAAGAAACGTTACATACACTCTTGACATCAAAACAATTAAAGCTCCAGTAAAAAAAGGAGAAATCGTTGGAAAACTAAACATCATAGAAAATGGAAAAACAATTGATAAAATAGATATTACCGTCAAAGAAAATGTCAAAAAAGCAAACCTTATTAAAATGTACCTAAGAAACTTAAAAAACATTCTAAGTGGTAGCATTGATTTCTAAATTCATCTACCCAAAAAGAAACTAAGTAGAAATGAATAATTCTTCTATTCAGTTCTTTTTTTATTCCATAAAATATTACTATAAAAAGATATATATTCACCATTTTTTAAAAAATAAAAAAAATTATGTATTTATCACTTCTGACAGTTCCAGCATTGATGGAAGCTTAGACAACTTAAGAAAAAAATATAATAACATAAACTTCATTTCTGGTAAAAGATTCAATATAAATATTGAAGAAAACGAATTATTCAATTGGATTAATAAGTAACCTCTCATCATTCTACAATAACCTATAACAAACATACATGGTATCATTTTATCAATAAGTGATAAGTTTTAAATACAACAATATTTATTTCTAGCCCCTAAGTTCCAAACAACACAAAACTACACCTTTCAAAAAAGTAATATATAATCCCTTAAATTAATGATATAATATAAATAACAAAAGCACTACACCCAAAATATAAAAAAAAGGAGGAAAAACAATGACATACACTGAAGCCATAAAAACTGCAATCCTAATTTTTCCTCTCATCTCATTTTTATTCACCATCCCATTCATCCTAAAACAATACCACAAATATGGCTCTATAAATAAATTAAGAACCCTAATCATATACTCATTTATTCTATACCTAATAACCATTTACTTCCTAGTCATTCTCCCACTTCCAACCAAAGAACAATTGCTAAATATGAAACCATTAAAACCAAACCTCATCCCATTCAATTTCATCACTGACCTCATAAAAGAATCACCATTGAAAATAAACAAACCAAGCACTTACCTAAAAACCATATTACATCCGAGTTTCTATACCGTAATATTCAATATACTAATGACCATCCCCTTTGGCATTTACCTAAAATACTATTACAAATATAACTTTAAAAAAGTAGCAACCCTCTCATTTTTCCTATCCCTATTTTTTGAAATAACTCAAGTTACAGGATTATATTTTATCTACCCAAGAGCCTATCGTTTATTTGATGTCGATGATCTTATCACGAACACCCTAGGAGGTATCATCGGTTACTATCTAGCCTTCTTAGTAGAAAAAATTATTCCCTCCAGAGATGAAATAGACAGAAAATCTCTCCTTGTTGGCCAAAAAGTATCAGGTTTAAGAAGAATCACCTTATTCTTCCTAGACCTCACCATTTACCTAACATTTCATACCATCACCATCTTTATCTTCAACTATTCATGGATTAAATATATAACCATTACCATCTATTACGTAGCATTACCTTACATTTGGAACAACCAAACTCCAGGATGCAAATTTCTAAATATCAAACTCGCATTTCCAAAGTACCCATTTTTATCCTCACTTATAAGAACCATCATTGTTTATCTATACTATGTAAAAGTACCCATCTTAATAATTGAAGGAAGCATAAAACTAAATAAAACACTAAATTTAAATACCCAAATGAGCATCGTCCTTTACCTAGCAATATTTATTATCCTCTTTATCACATACATTGTAACAACATTCAAAATCCTATTCAACCAAAAAGTATTTTATGACAAACTAACCAAAGTAGAATTTCAAAGCACCATAAAAACAGAAGAAGAAACTGATACTAAATAGCCGAAAGTATCAGTATTTTTTTACAAAACTTATCAACCATTTATCCACCTTTGCTACGCCGTTCTAGTTCATTTGACATATATTTCAAAAATTTTACATTTTTACAAAAAAAATTCAACATTCCATTTTTAACAAACGCCCGTGCATTTTTTCAAAAAACGAGCAAATTTCATACAGAATCTCAAAAAAACCACCCAATTTTTAAAAAATAGCAACATTGACAAAAATACCCGCTCATAGTATATTGAAAACACAAAAGGAGGTGATACTTGTGTACACATCACAAATAATCAAATTATATCCATCATAATGAATGACACATCAATTTTATAGCAAATAAAAATGAGTACGGCAGCTACTGTCGGAGTTTATGTCTAAAATAAAGAATACCTTTAATCTTTATCATTAGAAAAGTGCAAAATATCAAATGATATAAGTGCTAAGTAAAAGCATGATCATCAAAAATTCTTTATGAAAAAAACTTGCCAAGTACAAATATATGTGCTATAATACTTCGGTATTTAAAAAAGGGAAGTGGATTATGAATACAGATAAAATAAGAAACATTGCTATTATAGCTCACGTAGATCATGGCAAAACAACGTTTGTAGATAGATTATTACAAAAATCAGGCACATTTAGAGAAAATGAACAAGTAAACGAAAGAGCCATGGATTCTAACGACATTGAAAGAGAACGAGGCATCACCATACTATCTAAAACTACAGCCATTAACTATGATGGATACCGTATAAATATTCTAGACACGCCAGGCCATGCCGATTTTGGTGGCGAAGTGGAAAGAATTATGAACATGGTAGATGGTGTTATGCTACTCGTCGATGCTTATGAAGGCACTATGCCACAAACAAGATTCGTTTTAAAGAAGGCCCTCGAAGCCAAAGTAAAACCAATCGTTGTAATAAATAAAGTGGATAAGCCAACAGCACGTATTAATCAAGTAATTGACGAGGTCATTGACTTATTTATTGAACTTGGCGCCGACGATTCGCAATTAGATTTCAAAACTTGCTATGTTTCAGCCTTAAATGGCACGGCCAGTTTAGATCCAGATTTATCAACTCAAACAGAAAACTATGATGATATCTTTAAACTAATCATAAATGAAATTCCAGCACCAAAAGTAGATATAAATGGCTATTTACAATTTCAACCAGCATTACTAGACTATAATGATTATGTAGGAAGAATTGGTATTGGACGCATCCAATCAGGAACTATACATGAAAATGAAATGGTAAGTTGTGTGAGATTAGATGGTAGTATAAAACAGTTTAGAATACAGAAACTATTTGGGTACCTAGGATTAAAAAGAATAGAAGTAAAAGAGGCTCACGCCGGTGAGATTATTGCCATAGCCGGTTTAGAAGATATTTCAGTAGGAGAAACAGTATGTAACATTGGACATGAAAAAGCCTTACCAATATTAAGAATTGACGAACCAACCTTACAAATGACATTCATGGTTAATGATAGTCCATTCGTTGGTCGTGATGGTAAGTTATTAACGGCAAGAAAAATAGAAGAAAGACTATACAAAGAAACACAAAAAGATGTAAGCTTAAAAGTAGAACAATCATCAAATGATTCATGGCTTGTTTCAGGACGTGGCGAATTACATTTATCAATTTTAATTGAGAATATGAGACGTGAAGGATTTGAATTACAAGTATCAAAACCTGAAGTAATCTTGAAAGAAATAAATGGTGTTATCTGTGAGCCATATGAAGATGTCCAAATAGAAGTAAAAGAAGATAGCGTTGGAAATGTCATTGAAGCCTTAGGCCTTCGCGGAGCCAAAATGGAAAACATGACTAACTTTGTTGACATGGTAAGATTAAACTATACCATTCCATCACGTGGTTTAATAGGTTTCACAACAGAATTTATGACAATGACAAAAGGATATGGCATCTTAAATCACACTTTCAAATGTTATGAAAAACAAGAAAATGTTAACATTGGTGAAAGAAAACTAGGTGTCTTGGTCTCTATGGAAAATGGTAAATCAACATCATATGCCATTGGACTATTAGAGGACAGAGGTATTATGTTCATAGAACCAGGTGAAGAAATATATGAAGGAATGATAGTAGGAGAATGTAACCGAGAAAACGATTTAGCGGTAAACGTAGTTAAAGGAAAACAATTAACCAATATGCGTGCCGCAGGTTCGGACCACACAGTAGTCCTAAAAAGACCAAGAAAATTAACATTAGAAGGTTGCTTAGACTACATCAACAAAGATGAACTAGTGGAAATAACTCCTAATCATTTAAGGTTAAGAAAAAAAATATTAAATACAGAAACAAGAAAGAAATACGATAGTAGAAACAAATAGTATTTCTTTCTTTTTTTAAATCATTTTATTATAAAAAAAGAGATCGTCCCCCTGAGGCCGATCTCCCAAAAAGAATAAAAAGGGGTTGGCTAGTGTGATACTAGCACCAATTCGCCTAAAAATTTGAATTGGTGATATATATAATAACTGCAAGTTTGACTTTTGTCAATAAAAAAACAAAAAAAAATTAAAAAAGTTGCAAAAAACTTTAAATATATGATATACTTGTATCATAAGAGAAGGTGAAACATGGAAAATAAGAATAAAAATAATGAAAAAAAGATTATTAGAAACGAAACACAATCAGTTGCCTGCAAACCAACTAGTTATGAACAAAAATATATAAAAAGTAAAAAGATATGGGGAACTATTTTAGGAGTAGTTGCCTTTATTCTCCTAATAGTTGGAGCTACATATGCATGGTACACATGGATTAGAAACGCAGATGTAGGAACTAAAACAGGTATTTTTGATGTTCAATATAACAATGATACAGGTTCAGGTGCATCTTTACAAGGAACCCTATCCCCAACCGAAGATAAAACAGGAGGACTAAGCACGTGGGTAAATATCAGTAAAACATCAACTAGTGTATCTGGCAATGCAACATTAAAATTACACATAACTGAACTAACCATGGGTGGCACTTGTTCAATAACTGCCCACGAGACACAAACAGCATGTGAAAGTGCAAACGGAACATGGACAGCAGCTAACCCTAACAAATTTCACTTTGCGGTATACACTGGCGGATCATGCTCAAACACAACATATGACACCCCAACTAGTTGCGAAGCCGCAAATGAAACATGGACTCCTACTGAATTAGTAGGCACAGAAGGGACATTAGAAGGCGCAGTATCAGGCGGAGATATAACTCTCATGAGTGGAATACCTTTAACCGAAACATCAACAAGATATTATATCTACGTTTGGTTAGATGCTAACGCCGAAGATGAGTATTCAGGATCCAAAGTAACCGGCTATATTTCAGCATCAGCAACACAAAGCTAAACAAAAAGTGATTATTCACTTTTTTTCTTTTGCACGATGTTATCAATATAAGAAAGGAATCATTTCAATTTCTCATTTGATAACTTAAATATTTTCTTTCAGTGACTTTTAGATACTCTGCAATATCAAACTATAAAACATTAAAAATTTATAACAATTCAATAAAAAAATACCTATCATCAAAAAAAACAATAAATTTTCAAAAAAAAGTTGACTTTTATAAAAAGTATGATATACTAATAAATACATGGAGAAAATCGGGAAGTGGCTCAACTTGGTAGAGCATTTGGTTTGGGACCAAGGGGTTGCAGGTTCAAATCCTGTCTTCCCGACCATGAGATATTTAAAGACTTCACAGCGAAGTCCTTTTTTCTATATTTCTAATCAATATTTACCAATTCATATTCTTTATTACCAATACCAAGTTGATAAGCCACATCAATAGTATGCTTCCCATTTAAAGATTCAATTCTTTTAATTAAACTATCTTTTTTTGAAGAAGGATGCCTGTAAATAGCATTAACTGAAGCCATATCTAAAGCAACAGGAATTGCTATTTCCCCCTCAGCATCCGTAATATCAACATTAGCAATTTTGTCAAAACCATGTGCTCTAACAACCTCAAGATGCTTTTCAGTGTCATTCCTTTGACCATTGTAAGCCGTATTACATTCAACAAATGTCCCATTAACCTTATTAACCAAATCTTTAATTAATTAAGGTTTTAAGTAGTTGTGTTCACCTAATTCACCAGTTGATATTTTAACTGCAACTTTCCCGTTCAAACTACTCCTAATTTCTCATAAATTTTAACCAAACTTTCTTCAGTAATATTTCTTGTAAAATATACCTTCTCCATAATAAATATTCTTCCTATCTTTAATTTTTATAATATCAATACCACAGAAAACCATATTCTTTAAGCTTTACCTGTGGTACAAAATATCCATAACAATATAGGTATCATAAAGCAAGCCCTTATACACCAAATTTATTGAATCATCATTATCCTCATTAATTTCCAATAAAGGTTTATTAATATCAAAATTAGATACTAAGTCAACAATAAACAATATCATAATTATCTAATTAACAATTTCATCACTTTTTAACAATCTTTTTATAACTAATCATTGATTCAATAAATTCTTCTCTATTGCTAATAATATTTTACCATATTCCCAAATAAAAAAAACAGATATTTCTATCTATTATAACATCATTTTGGTAGCGACGGAGGGGATCGAACCCCCGACCTATTGGGTATGAACCAATCGCTCTAGCCAGCTGAGCTACATCGCCATAAATCAAACAAGCAACACTATAATAACATAAATATTTGTAATTGACAATACAAAACATGAATTTTTTTACTAAAATTTACCCATAATTAAAAAGAACACAAAACTAAAACAGCATAGCACACCTCAACAAACCAAAAAAAGTTTAAAAACATAGCTAAATTTTTCAAAATATGTTATCCTATTAATAGGTGATTATAAATGCAAATAATAACATTAAAAGTAGGCCCCTTAGAATGCAACTGCTACATTCTAAAAATAAACAGTTGTGCCCTCGTAATAGACCCAGGCAGTGAATTTGAAAAAATCGATAGATACCTACAAGACGTCAAATTAAAAGCTATCCTAATAACTCATCACCATTTCGACCACATTGGTGCCCTCCAAGACCTAATCGATAAATACCATGTTAAAGTCTATGATTACCACAACCTAAGCAATAAAGAATACACAATCTCACCGTTCATCTTTGATGTCATATACAACCCAGGACATACAAACGACTCGATAAGTTTCTACTTCAAAAAAGAAAATATCATGTTCGTAGGCGACTTTATCTTCGCTGACAGCATAGGTAGAACCGACCTAGAAACGGGAAATATGAAAGACATGAAAAAAAGCCTCAACAAAATTAAAAAAATAGATAACAATATCACATTATATCCAGGCCACGGCCCAACCACCAATTTAGATTATGAAAAAAAGCATAATATTTATTTTAGGTAGTAGCAAAATTTTCAATGTTATGCTATACTATTAAATGAAAGTAGGTACTATAATGAAAAAAAGAAAATTAAATATAAAAAAAGCCATCATTAGTTCCTTAGTATTAATAACAATCGTCTTTGCGTTTGCTACGCTTTCTAAACAACTTATAGGTTCCTTCAAATCATCAGTAACATACTACCTAGCCTCTTCCACAAATGAAGTTCCCCTATACGACGAAGAACTAAAAGAAGTAAAGAAAAAATATCGTGGCAATAAAATAAACATCTTTGAAAATAAATTCATAAAAAAAGACAACAAAAAGTATATGGAAATCAAAGAAGAAGGCAAAACACTTTATATTGACACAGCCAATTTAGTAAAAAACAGCCACGACGTTGTCCTTGAAAAAGAATTATATGTTCAAGTATCTACCAGCCTATTAAAAGACATCAGCGACATCCATATAGTTAGCCTAGCCAAAAAAGGGAGTCAAGTCAACATATTAGACTATGATAAATTAAATGACAAAGGTCTAGTCAACATGTACAAAGTGAAAATAGAAGATAACGAAGGCTACATCTACGCCAAATATCTAGTAGATACCGAAGAAGAAGCCCAAGCCAACTACGAAGCCGAAACATATGATAAAATCCATTCCAAAATAAAAAACTCCTACAATGGGGGCAACGCCATTAACTTAGACTATTATCCCGTAGAAAAACCAAAATTTGATAACAACAAAATGCCCGACTCAGTATACTCCCTTTATCTCAACAGTGGCAAAAACGTAATAAAAAACATAGATAAATACATAGAATTCGCTAAAGACACCAAAATAAATACCTTTGTTGTAGACATCATAGATGACAGTGCAATTGGCTATGCCTCACCCATCTTAAAAGAATTATCACCAACAAGTTACAAATATGCCAATAATACCGTTGAAGAATACAAAGAAGCCATTACCAAATTAAAAGAAGCAGGCTTCTATGTTGTAGGAAGAATCACCGCCTTCAAAGCCACTCATTATGTTAAAGACCACCCAGAAAACTCAATAAAAAATACAAAAACAAACGAACCATACTTACATTCCAAAGCCTATTGGCCAACACCTTATTCAAGAGAAGTATGGTACTATGACGTATCTCTAGCCAAAGAAGCCGTTGAACTAATGGGATTTAATGAAATTAATTTTGATTACGTAAGATTTCCAGATAAAATGACATCCATCGAAAAAAATAATCAAGTCGATTTAGGCAACACCTACAACGAAGAAAAAGCCCAAGCTATCCAAAGATTTCTACAATATGCTACTGATGAGTTACATAAATCAAATGTCTACGTCTCAGTAGATGTCTTTGGTGAATCAACAAATGGCACCTATGTAACGGCCTATGGTCAGTATTGGCCAGCGATTAGCAATGTTGTCGACGTCATATCAGGTATGCCATACCCAGACCACTTCTCAAAAGGTTACTATGGCATAGATAAACCATGGAATCATCCATATGAATTAATGACCGCATGGGCCAAAGACGCAGCTAAGAGACAAAAAGAAACTACCTCACCCGCAATAGTTAGAACTTGGATTCAAGCCTTCAATGTCCAATCATATGTTGATCCAAACGGCATAGCCTATGAAGCCGAAGAAATAGAAAAACAAGTAACGGCTTTATTTGAACAAGGACTAAAAGGAGGATATATCACTTGGCTATCATCTTCCAACCTAGACAAATACAAAACGCAAAAAAAAGCATTTGCAATAGATTACCTGAAGGAGGTCAAATAAATGAACGAAATCAACATAGAAGATAAAACCTATGAATTACTAACAAACTACAAAGAAGCCTTCAACGAAGAAGAATTTAAAGAAAAATATACTGATTATTTTTATGATTACGACTATATCGTAGGAGATATAGCCTACAATAAATTAAGATTAAAAGGCTTTTATGATGCCAAGAACAAAAAAGTAAACAAAATAAATAATTTTAACAATTTAGACACCTACCTAAAAAACAATTGTGCAGTAGAATGTCGCTATTTTGTACTAAAAAAAATAAATAAAAACTAAAAAATATAATATACTAAGAATGAAGAGGGTGAAACATGGGCAATATGAAATTAATAACAATAGTCAATGGCATGGAAGATATTGTTGAGGTAGAATTGCTTTGTGCATTTGAAAGTAAAAAGTTTGATAGCAAATACATCATTTACACCAAAAATGAAAAAGACGAAAATAAAAACACAATCATTTATGCTGGCAAAATTGTAGAAAACGGAGAAAAACAATACCTAATGAACATCGATGATTTAGAGTGGGAACACATTAAAGAAATAATGAAATATTTAGCCAAATACGCAGATGAGGAAGTAAGCCATGAATGAAATACTTAGTGATTTAAGAAAAATTGATTTAGATATTTCCAACATTTCAGTAGTAAACGGAGTAAAACCAGCAAAAGTAAGTAACAATGTTTTAAGTGGAATAAAGAATTTTTATCACAGTCCCACATCAAAAAACAAAAACACCTATCGCGACAGAATAAAAACTCTTTATGATAATTTAAAAGATATCAAACCAGAAAATTTCAAAGTAAACAACGTAATATACACAAAAAATTACATAGAAAAAGGCATCGCCATTTCATCAAATATAAACTCATTAAAACAGCTATGGGTTGAATTTAGACTAATATACAATGAATTTAATGCTGTCAAAAAAATAGAAGTAAAACCAAAAGAAAAAATAGAAAGGGAAATTGAAAACTATATGGAAAATAAAGAAAGTTACGTTCTATCTAATTTTGACGAATTATTTGATAAACTAAATAAAAAAGTAGATGGTACTTCTAAATACATCAGTGAATTAAAAAACATGAAAGAAAACGTCATAACTTCCAGTGGTGTCCTAGAAAACAGCAAAAAACTATTTGAACAAGAAAAAGCCAATTTTGAAAAATACGTAGCCTTAGAAAGACAAAAATTAGAAAAAGAAAGACAAGAATTCGAGGCCATAAAAAAAGCACAAGATTTAAAAATAGAAAAAGAAAAAGAAAAACTAGACAAAAATTATAAAAGATTACAAGATTTAACTGATAAATTTAATGAACAAGTCAGCAAACTAATAAACAAATAACCTATTAACAATAACCAAACTGTTAATAGGTTTTTTCTAATGAAAAATATCATCTTAATTCCTAATAATGATATTTTTTCAAAACACAACATATGATTAAGTGGGTGATATTATGAAAAATGAAATAAAATATTTTTATAACCTAGAACCACAAGAAATAATTAATAAAAATAATTATTATTTTTTCATAATCAACAACAACCATTACTACTTTAAAATTTTTGATAACAACATAGACAATATCAAACCTCTAAGCGAATTAAGCAAAAACATCCAACTAAATCTTAACTATGCCCACGAATTAATACCAAATAAAGATAACAAAATCATTTCCATAATAAATAACATTCCATATTACTTATTCAAAATCAACATCACTGCAGATGCCAAAATAAAACTAAGCGACATTAGCAACCTCGCAAATCAAAACATTAATCACAATATACCTCCAGTCAAAGATACCTGGCCAATACTATGGAGTAACAAAATTGATTACTTAGAATATCAAATAAATGAAATGGGTAAAAGATACCCAATATTAGTAGACAGCTTCAACTACTTTGTTGGCATGGCAGAAAACGCAATCAGTTATGCGAACGACACCATAAGAGAAACAAAACCCACAATATATGATAAAGAAGTTGTAAGCCACATTCACATAAACACCCATGACACCATGCTAAATTTCTATGATATTTCTAACTTAAAAATAGATCATAAAGCAAGAGATCTAGCCGAATACATAAAAATGTCTTTTTTTAATAACAACAAAAATATCTTCAACGAACTAAATACATATTTCAAACACAACATGTACACAGAATACGGCATTAGAATGCTATTTGCAAGAATTATGTATCCCAGTTTCTACTTTAATGAATATGACAACATCATAAATGGCAAACAAAAAGAAGAAAACATTTCCCTAATCATCAAAAAAATCGATAACTACCAAGAATATCTAAAAAAAATATATACATATCTAAAAATGTTCTACAACATTCCCAGCATTGAATGGCTAACAAAAAAAAGGATTATTAATCCTCATTAACAACTTTAACTACTTCTGGAATTTCATTAACAAGAGCCTGTTCAATACCATCTTCCAAAGTTTGAATAGCCATTGGACAATTACTACAAGCCCCGATTAACTTAACATAAACGACACCGTTCTCATATCTCTTAAAAACAATATCTCCTCCATCATTTTGCAAATATGGTCTTACCTTATCTAAGACATTTTTAATTTTTTCTTCCATGTTATCATCCCTTCTATTTGTCTATATTTGACATGGCCTTTTCCATTGCTTCAATATCACTTATCTCATCATCAACTTCGATTAACTTTAGCACCTCTTCAAATGACGTAAACCCAGCAATTACCTTATATAAACCATCTTGTAAAAGAGTTATAACATCATTATTATATACTAATTCTCTTAAATCCTCTTTCTTAACACCAGTACTAATAGCATCTCTAATTTCCTGATTAATTAGTAGCACCTCATGAATAGCAATACGTCCCTTATAACCACCATGACATTCATCGCATCCAACACTTTCGTATACTTCCTCGATATTTTTACCTAAAACTGCCTCGAACAATTGCTTCTCATGAGTAGTTGTTTTTCTTAATCTCTTACATTTATCACATAGTTTCCTAGCCAATTTTTGTGATACAATTCCTGTTAAAGCCGAAGCAAGCAAATATCTTTCAACATTCATATCAAGTAACCTCTCAATAGTATTCAAAGAGTTATTTGTATGCAAAGTTGACAAAACCAAATGCCCCGTTATTGAAGCCCTAACCGCGATCTTAGCAGTCTCACTATCCCTAATCTCACCAATCATAATAATGTTAGGATCCTGTCTCAAAATAGACCTCAACACAGTAGCAAAATCCAATCCAATATCACTATTAACCTGCACCTGATTAATGCCTTCAATATCCATTTCCACTGGATCCTCTACCGTAATAAGATTAGAACCCTCAACATTCAATTTCTGTAAAAAAGAATATACTGTTGTAGACTTACCACTTCCCGTAGCACCAGTTACCAAAATAATGCCATAAGGGGCTGCTAGCATCTTAAGTATTTTTTGATAATTGCTCTCATTAAAATATAAATATTCAATACCTCTCAAACTCATAGAATAATCCAAGATACGAATAACTATTTTTTCCCCTCTCTTAGTAGGCAAACAAGACACACGCAAATCCAAATTAATACCCTTCAAAACAGATTTAATTGCGCCATCTTGAGGCAATCTTGTTTCCGTGATGTTCATACTGGCCAATATTTTAATCCTCGTAATCAAATTATTTTTATAAGAATTTGGAATAGAAGAATAATTCTGCAAAACACCATCAATTCTAACCCTAACTCTAAGCATATCTTCACTTGGATCAAAATGTATATCACTAGCCCCGTTATTAATGGCATCAATAATTATCTCATTAACCACGTCAACAATAGGCATCTTGTTAAAATTAAATGTTTTTAACATAACATCCCTCTTTTCATTCTACGATAATTATACAATAAATAATTTATATTATCAAGAAGAAAACAATTTAAACTTTTATTTTTCTTTATGCTCTTTGCTACGCTGTTCTAAGAATATCAAACACAAACCACAAATTAAATAGCAACATACTATTTGCTTTTTTCTAAAATTTTATTTATAATAATTATGTGATATATATGGACATTATAAAAATAAAAAATTTATCTTTCAGTTATGAAACCAAAGAAATATTTAATAACATTAACCTAAATATAGCAAATAACAAAACCACAATGTTAATTGGTACAAATGGCTCTGGCAAATCCACCTTAATCAATATCTTACTAGGCCTTATCCCTCACCAAGGCACCATTTACATAGATAACATATTATTAAATAAAGAAAACATTTATGAAATAAGAAAAAAAATAGGATATGTAAATGATAAAATAGAAGATTTATTTCTAGGCGTAAATGTATTAGATAATCTAGTTTATAACCTAGAAAACTTATGTTACAAAGATGAACTAATCAAAGAAAACTTAGATTACATAGTAAACTTATTCAAACTAAATAATATCTTAGATAAAGAATCTTATAACCTATCAAAAAGTAAAAAACAGTTAATCAACATCGCAGCATCACTAATACATAAGCCTAACATATTAATTATTGATGAAGGTTTAAACTATCTAAATAAAGAAGATAAAGAAACATTATCAAATGCCATAAAACAATACAAAAATGACCATAACCTAAGCATACTTCTAGTAACACATGACACCAATATAACTATCTTAAGTGATACCATAATCTTGCTAAAAGATGGTAGCATTATTTTCAAAGATAATCCTAGTAAATTATATAATAACAAAACATTATTAGAAGAATTAAACATAGAAATACCATTCATAGTAAAACTATCAAATGCCTTAATAGAACAAAAAATAATTAATAAAATATATTTAGACAAAAAAGAGCTGGTGAATCACCTATGGAAATAAGACTTAACAACCTAACATACATAAAAGACAAAAAGAAAATTCTAAACAACATTAACTATACATTCACCGAAGGCCTCACCGCCATTATGGGCTACTCATGTGGCAAAAGTACCATACTAAAATTAATTAACTACCTAGATAAACCCACCAGAGGCCAAATATATATTAATAACATAAAACTAGAAAAAGGCATTAACATTAAGAAAATAAGACCTAAAATAGGTTATTTACCACAAGAAAAAGAAACAAGTTTTTTTAACCAAACCGTATATGAAGAAGTATCATTTGGTTTAAAACACTTCAAAATAAAAGACGACCATCAAAAAAAAGTAAGTGAAACTCTAAAACTAGTAGGATTAAATGATAATTACCTAAATATGAATCCATTTAACCTCAGCAGTGGTGAGAAAACAAAATTAGCCCTTGCTTGCCTATTAGTAACTAATCCTGAAATCATCCTCTTAGATGAACCCACTATAGGACTTGATAACCAAAGCAAAAAAAATCTTATTAACCTACTAAATAGACTAAAAACAAATAAAATCATTATAATAAATATTAATGATATCGAATTTATTAGTAAAATAACCAACAATATCATGGTTATGGACAAAGGCAATATCATTCACCAAGGAACCCTAGAAGACTTATACAAAAGTAACATAGATAACTTATCTCTACCAGCCGAATTAGAATTTATTAAATACGTAAACCAAACCAAAAATATTAAACTTAAATATCATAACAATATCAACAAATTAAGTAAGGAAATAAAAAATCATGTCAAAAAGTAATTATATATATAAAAATTCCCCAATTCATAAATTAAATTCCGTTCTAAAAATAATAGATATTATAATTATTATGCTAAGCATCCTATGTATAAATAAAATAACAGATATGATTATTCTATCTATTTATCTACTCATAATCATTCTACTCACCAAAATAAATATTATTAATTACCTAAAAAAAGTATTTAAATTAAAAATACTCATCCTATTCATAATAATAATTAACTTATTACTAAAGAGTAACCCAATAAACATAATATATTTAGTCGGGAAAGTAATATTATTAGTAATAAACTCCACCATCCTAATGTTCACAACCAAAGAAAAAGATATAACTTATAGCCTAGAAATTCTTCTAAGTCCCCTAAAAACAATATTACCAGTAAAAGAAATGGCACTAAGCATCAGTTTATCACTAATCTTCATTCCCTTAGTAATAGAAGAATCTAAAAATATTATAGACACAGAAGCCAGTAGAGGAATTGATTTTTATAACGAAAACCTTTTAAAAAAACTAGAAAGCATCATGATTTTATTTACACCCATGTTCATTCTATCCCTAAAAAGAGCTGATACCATTACCGACATCATGAGCATTAGATTATATCAAGGAAGTAGAAGTTATTACCAATTTAAAAGTATTTCCATATTAGATATTGTTATATTGCTAATTAATGTTATAATATTCTTAGTAGTTTGGAGGTAATCATGCAAAGATATTTTATAATATTCAGTTATGATGGTACTAATTTTAAAGGGTACCAAAAACAAATAAAAGAAAGAACAGTTCAAGGAGAATTAGAAAAAGCCTTAAAAGAAATCAATGATAACAAAAAAGTAGAAGTTCACGCATCAGGAAGAACCGATGCTGGAGTCCATGCTATAAACCAAAAAGCCCATTTTGACTTAGCTACAAAAATCACCAGTGATAAATTGAAAAAAGCTTTAAACTCTATATTGCCAAATGACATTTACATAAAAAAAGTAGAAGAAGTAGATGATAATTTCCATGCTAGATTCAATGCCAAAGGAAAAGAATACATTTACCTAATCAACATGGGAGAATATAACCCAATAGAAAGAAACTATGTTTATCAGTATAACAAAAAATTAGACACCGTAGAAATGGAAAGAGCAATGAAGTATTTAGAAGGTACCCATGATTTTAGAGCATTTACAAAAATAGACAAAGACGAACCCAAAGAAGATTATGTAAGAACCATATCTCAAACCAATTTAATTAGAGATATCAAAGATGTAAACCGATTAACACTAGTTTTTGTAGGAACTGGGTTCCTAAGATATATGGTAAGAAACATGGTTGGTACATTAATTGAAATAGGCGAAGGTAAAAGAAAAAGCGAAGAAATGATAGATATCTTAAACAGTAAAGATAGAATTAACGCTGGAAAAACAGCCAATCCAGAAGGACTTTATTTAAAAAATGTTTTTTACTAGTTGTAAGTAAATAAATAAAATAGTATAATATTCTCAAGTAGGAAGTGATTGTATGGCCTTAATAAAATGTCTTGAATGTGGAAATGAAGTAAGTGATAAAGCACCCATCTGCCCTCATTGTGGTATTAAAATTAACAAAACAACCAAAGAACAAACAGAAAGTAAACAAAATAGTAAAGACATAACAAAAATTATAGAAAAAATAAATATACCAAACACCATAACATATTTTAGCATATCATTTATCTTATTTCTATTAATAATATTACCATTAAACTATGGTCTAACAGTAGATAAAAATTATAATGTTTTTGAATTATTTCGTTATGAATTAAAAGATTTATTCATGCCATTATTTATCTATGGAATAATAATATTTGTCTCATTCATTATGTCAATTGTCTCAAAAAGAGCAGGAAAGTTTGCTAAAGTAGGATATTTAATTGCCCTAGGCATATTAATTTCAATATCATATCAAGCAACACAAAATAATATAATATTAACCCACATATATTCCATAATGTATGCTCTAACTAGCATTTTAGTATTTCTTCCAAACAAAACCAATTTAAAGCAAATTTCAGTTGATGAAGATGAAGAAGAAATAACAAAAATCGAAGAAAATAACATCCTAAAAGAAGAATATCATAACAAAAAGATATCTAAAAGAGAAATAATAATAACCACCTTAATATTTCTATTAGTACTATCTATTGGAGTATTTACAAGTATTAAATTTACCAGCAAAAATATTAAGAATAATATATCCCTAAACGAACTAACTAGTTTAAAATATTTAAACAAGAATGAAATACTATATACCAAAATAACGAATGAATACATTAACGTTAGAAAAAAAACAGATACAACCTCTAAAAAAATAGGAGAAGTAATAAAAGACGATATTTATCAAGTAATTGATATAGATAAATATAATAACATCATATGGTATAAAATAAAAGATAAAGAAAACAACGAAGGATACATTGCAGGAATGCTTAAAGGGGAATGGTATGTTTCTCTATTCAAAAAACAAGAAAATATAGAATTATCAACCATTAAAAGCCTCACCAATGAAGATAACAAAGAAGAACAAGAAAATAATTCAAATAATAATACTGATAACACTCCAGCAACACCAAATAATAATTCAAATAACCAAAGTAATAATAACAATACAAATAAAAATAACAATAATAAAAATAATAATAACAACAATAACAATAACAACAATAACAATAATCCAAGCAAACCATCGACACCTACTGAAACACCAACAACCGAAAGTAACAATAATGAACAAGAAAATATAAAAAAACAATATTTAAAAGAAGTAGAAGCTGAAAATTTAAGATACGAAAAAGAAGTTAAAAAGATAAAAGAAGATTATGATTTATACGAGTTAGATGCAAAAGATAAAATGGCTGATGCCAAATATTTTGCAAGTTTCTATGGTGGATTATATTATGGCACCCAAAGAGACTATGAAAAAGAATATCAAAAATTAATGGAATCGGGAAATTATGAAAAAGCAGATAACCTATCATCAAGATGGGAATGCACAAAAGAGTATAGAAAATGGGACGATTATTTAAAAGGTCTTCCTCAAGAAGAACAAAATTATTTAAAAAAAAGAGAAAAAAATCATAATGATATTCTAAACGAATTAAAGAAAAAATATAATCAATAGATGCATAAAACTAATAAAAATGATAAATAACGAAAAAAAAGACAAATATTTGTTGACAAAATCCATATTATTTAGTAAAATCATAATCGGTACATTTTATATTTTTGCCTGTTCGTATTGGGAACACGGATAGGAGAAAATATTATTAAAAAATAAGGAGATAGAAAAAATGACAACATTTATGCAAAAAAAAGAAACAGTTGACCGTAAATGGTATGTTATTGATGCAAAAGGAGAATCTTTAGGTAGAGTTGCAGCCAAAGCAGCACATATGCTAAGAGGAAAGCACAAAGTAACATATACACCACATGTTGACTGTGGAGATTACATTATAATTATTAATGCAAAAGAAGTTAATTTAACTGGTAATAAGTTAAATGACAAAATCTATTATGACCACTCAAGATATGTAGGGGGCATGAGAGAAAGAACTGCTAAAGTTATGAGAGATAACTATCCGGTTGAAATGGTAGAAAGAGCAGTTAAAGGTATGTTACCAAAAGGTAGATTAGGCCGTGCAATGTACAAAAAATTATTTGTATATGCAAATGAAGAACATCCACATATGGCTCAAAAACCTGAAAAAGTAGAAGTTGGGAGGAAATAACCATGGCAAAAGATAGAAAATTTTATGGTACAGGTAGAAGAAAAAGTGCTGTGGCAAGAGTAACACTTACTCCAGGAACTGGTAAAATTACTGTAAATGGTAGAGATGTTCATGAATATATGCCATATGAAGTATCAGTAATGGACTTAACACAACCACTTGAAGTAACTGGTAATAAAGAAACATTCGACATTGAAGCAAATGTTTCAGGTGGAGGTTTCTCTGGTCAAGCAGGAGCAATTAGATTAGGTATTACCAGAGCATTACTTGAATATGACAAAGCAAATGAAGGAAAAGAAGATTCATACCGTAAAAAATTAAAAGCAAGTGGCTTTGTAACAAGAGACCCAAGAAGTAAAGAAAGAAAGAAATATGGTCTTAAAGCTGCTCGTAGAGCACCACAATTTAGTAAAAGATAAAAATATCCTACAAACATATTGTTTGTGGGTTTTTCTTTTGCTACGCTGTTGTAGTTCTTTAGATAAAAATATTAAAAAAGTATT
>OGXX01000140.1_pt1:0-7500 | contig 72941 bp, 69 predicted proteins | sample 1576301 | NCBI WGS metagenome assembly OGXX01 (sample SAMEA3541469, study PRJEB24748) | human gut metagenome | biome: human gut; feature: human-associated habitat; material: faeces | place: China | collected 2012
CAATGGGGGGAATCGCATTTCTATTTACTATTTTATTAGTTACTTCTATTTACTACAAAAATACCATAATACTTATATTTTCTTTCATGATGCTTGCAGGAGGAATCTTCGGTCTTGTTGATGATTTAATAGGCCTTCAAATTACTGAGGTTCAAAAACTTGTTGTAAACACTTCTAAAAAAGTAATTAACCTTGGAAGATTGGAAGTTAAACCTGATGAGGAAGTTAGAGTAGCTACACCAAAAGCAAAAGCAGAAGTTGATAAACTACTTGAAGATGGAAAAGTAGAGTTAGTTGGTGAGGTTCCAATTAAACTAGAACCTGAAGAACTACCTAAAATTCTCTGTCAAATATTTATTGGTCTTTTATTAGGTCTAACTGGTTATGTAACCAATCTTGGTGGTTTCAGCTTAGGTTGGCTAATGTTTCCAGTAGTTATAATAGCTATTTTAGGAGCAATAAATGCTGTAAATCTTATTGATGGAATGGATGGTTTAGCTGCAGGTATTATTACAATTGCTTCGATTTCATGTTGTATTTATGGTTGGATTATTGGAAGACCAGATATTCTTCCACCATTTGCAATTCTAGCTGGAATATGTTTAGGATTCTTAATATTTAATCGATATCCTGCTTCAATTTTCATGGGTGATACCGGATCTTTTATATTGGGTGTAGGTTTTGCAACTGCAGTTCTTATATGTGATATTCCTTACTTCGGTGTTTTGTCATTAGGAGTTCCAATATTTTCGGTTATTGTAAGTCTTCTTCACAGGGCACATATAATTAATTTGCCTGTTGAACCACTTCACCACACCTTAAATCATAGAGGAATGTCTGAAGTTAAAATAGTTTCTCTTTACTGGTTAGGTACTGTTGCATTATGTGCAATTGGAATCGTTGGAAGAGTATTATTATTCTAATTTTTTCCTTTTTTTCAGGTGTTTTTTTATGGATATTCAAAATTTAGCTAGTTCAATCAATGGTAAAATCAAAGGGGCAGATGATTTTTTTACAGATTTTACAGGAAGATTTTTATTTTTAAACAATGCAGATAAGGGCGATATTGTTATAAGGCACTGGATTAATGGAAGGGGTGTTGAAATAGCTGCATCTAAAAATATCTCCTGCTTAATAACTCAAAATCCAAAGGATGGAGCTATTGAAAAAGCAGAAGAGCTTAATTTTCCTTTAATTGTTGTTGATAAAATCGAATTGGCCAACGCTTATGCTTTAAAACATGCTATTGCTAATTTTAGTCCCAATTCTAAAAATGTTATTATTTCTGGAACCAATGGAAAATCCACAACTTCACATTTAATTTACCATATATTGAATCATGCTGGATTCAGAGTTTTTACTAACACAGATTCGGAATCTGAATTTAACACTTTAATTGATCCTATGGTAGCTAATTTAATAGCTAATGAAGTTATTGACAACGGGCCTTTAGATTACCTGGCTATTGAGGTTTCAGAAGTTCAAGGTTGGTTAGGTAACTTAATGAAGAATCATGCTTATTTAATGGCAGATGCAGTTGGTGCAGATGTAGGGGTTATTACAAACATAGCTATGGATCATATTGGTCTTGTAAATTCCGTTGAAGAGGTTTTTGATGAAATTCAAGCTGTTCCCGAAGCTATCAAGGATTCAGTTATTTTAAACCATGACGATGAACTTGTAATGAATATTGACTCCTGTAAAAATAACTATTATTGTTCTATGTCTCCATTAAATGATGTTGAAAATGCTATTTACTATGATGATGGCATAATTTATAATGGAGATACAATTTTAAAGCCTCATGAATTGCCATTTAATAGCTATCATTTTATTCAAAATATTCTATCTGCTGTAGGGGCATGTATTGCATTAGGTATCGATATTGAAGATATTAAAAATGGTGTTAAATCTTATAAATCTCTCAATAGAAGATTTTCAAAAATCAATGAGGAGCCATTGATAATCGATGATTTTGCTCACAATCCCGACGGTATTAAAGCCACTATAAAAGAAACTTTAAAGTTAGTTTCTAAAGGCAAAAAACTTTTTATCGCTTGTTCTATTAGAGGTTCTCGTGGTATAGATATTAATAAACTCAATGTTGAGGCTCTTGTAGACAGTTTTAATGAAGATATCGATTTAACAATTTCATCTAGTGCAGATGTTGTCGATAACTTAAACACTGTTCATGATGATGAACGTAATGTTTTTTTCGATACTTTAAATAAAAATAATATTGATTTTGCTTATTTTAACACTCTTGAAGATACTTTGAAAAGTGTTTACAATCGTGCTTCTAAAGATGATGTGATATTATTAATAGGAGCTCAAGGAATGGACCCGGCTTCTGATATTTTGAAAGATATGCTATAATGGGGAAACATTATATATTATGTTATATTAATATAGTTATGTAATTTATTTTTTATTTTTATATAATCCTATAAAGATTATATTGAAAAATAATAATGAGGATGAAACATGTTAATAAAGATTAGAAGGGACACCTTAATTATTTTATTATTGGCGTTTATTTTAATTCTTTGTGGACGTTTGATAACCTATGTGGCATTTGCATCATCACCTGAAGTTACAGATGGTGTGCCAATTTCAGGCATTATTGTTAAAGGAAATGATTTAGTTCCTGTAGAGACTATAAGATCCAATGTAATGCAATCTGGTTTAAGAAGTGGTAGTATAATTTATGGGGATATTTTAAAAACATCTAAAAGGGAAGTTGCCCTTCAAGATGCAATTCAAACGGCACAGGATTTAGCAACGCTGTCGACGGTACCTGGTACATCTGTTACTCCAATTACAGCTGCAGATGTTCAGGTTGATAAAAACACAGGTATTGTAACTGTAACAGTCATTGAAGACTTTTCGTCAGTAAAACTGGAGAATTCCACGAAATAGAGGGATATTTTGAGAAAACGCGAACCATTAATAGTATTTTTCATGATACTTTTATTATTTATGAGCACAGTATCCGCTACTTGTAACATAATTATCATTACAGATCCAACAGGAGAGGATCCTAATGGTGCAGCAGCTGGAAGTATGTCATTTGCACAGAACATGTTCCAGTCTACATTTTTAATGTCAAGAGATAATCATTTTGCTGTACTTTCAGGGGGTACTGGTAGTTCCGAATCAAGGTTAGAATCTATTGTTGAAGCTGTAGCTACTCTTAAGAATAATGCATCAGCAGCACTAGTCGCATCTGTTGCAGGTAGTTATGATGGGGCTCGTCTTGTTGTAGGAGGCCCATATATTGGAGCTGCTGTTTCAGGTTCTTTCAATGCATATGTTATTACTGTAGAAGATAATTCATCTATCACTGTAACACCATATTCAAGTGGAACTGCAACGTTGCAGCCAGGTCAAAAAGGAGCTATTATTCACTTGAGAAATACTCAGGGAAATCCTTTGTATGGTACTGCAGATGCTGTTCGTAAAGAAACAGCTATGAATATTGGTAAAATGATTAGAGACGGTTATCCAGCTACCACTATCCTAGCAGAAGCTATGGGGGAAGTAGCTAGGGACTCTGGAGAGAAATATGGTGGAGGTGGTGTTAATTTGGTATCAGGATTATCCACCACAGATATGTTTACTCCAAGACAAATGAATGATACTGGTTATGCTATGGATGAGCCTTATTCAAAAAGCTGTGAGAATTGTGGATGGGCGTTAGGATATCCATCAGCAGAAAACTATGACGAATGTCCATATTGTGGACATGAACTTAAAACAATACATGCTTATGAAGCTTTAGGAAACGCATTAACGGTTTCTGAAAATTCTGTTAGTGTATCAGTTTATGGTAGCGACATGCCGGGATTAGCAGCTACTACATCTAATGTAGTTAAATCTGCTGTAATTAATAATGGATATGATTCAAAGGCTATTTCCAATTCCATTAATAAAGCAATTGACAATGGTATTATAGTAGGTGTTGATCACGTTGAGCCTAAGGATATAAATGTTAAAAAAGATTCAAAAGCAGTAGGGGTTTATTTCAATCCATTAATTGGAGATAGAACATCACCAACATGGGATTTACCAATAGATTCAAACATTTTAAACATTTTGGGAAGTATACAAACAGTAATTGGAATTATACTTATTCTTCTAGTAGTCTTTAGAAGCAGACTTCTTAAATCTTTCCAAAAATAATTTTTTTTTATTTTTTTAAGGAGATATAAAATGGCATTAGTTTTAATAAGAGGTGAGAACAATTCTAAGTTACTTAATTCAATAGCTGACTTAGAAAGACACGCTAACTTAAATTTAGTAAGTAAACCAAAAATCATTGACGCGAAATTTGCAGACAATCTTGTTGAAAATATTTTAAAATCAAAATTAAGAACAAAATCAAAGGTAGCTACCTCTTTTTTTGTCAAAGAAGATACTACTTTAAGTATTGTTCAAATTAAAAATATTCATCCACCAGCACATGTAGTCATTATTAGTGATGAGTACAAAGGTTATGAGGAATTAAAAAAGAAGTTAGAGACTGCTCCTAATTTTGAAGGATATTATTCTCACAAATCTAAAAGTGAAGGGATGAGAGATTATAAAATTAAAAACAGAAAAATTATAAAAAATAATAAATTAAATAGCTATTCTAGAAGATAGCTACTTTCTTTTAATTTTAACTATACTGCCTAATTTAACGCCAGAGTCTGAATTTCCAAGATATTGGCTTAAATCATCAGTATTGTATTGTTCTAGTAATTCTATATCTAATGTTTTTTCTAATTTTTTAATCAGTTTTGTATCAGGAACCATTTTCCCAGATTCGATTCTATTGATTACAGAAATTTTTTCGTTGATTTTTTGACCTAATTGTTCACGGGTCCAGTTTTTTGATTCTCTTTTCTTTCTTATTATTTCGTTGTAATTTTCTATTAGATCTTCTTGTGGTTCTTCTCTTCTTTTTTGTTGTTGTTTTTTTGTGTTTTTGCTGTTTTTCTTCTTTTGTTTTATGAATTTTAGTTTTGGAGGTTCTTTCTGTATTCTTCCAAATTTAGCACATTCATCACAAACAGCCATTACAGAGCTATCAATCTTTACTCTCTTTGGGTGGTCAGAAATTGGTTTTCCGCAGATTTCACATTCCATAAGAATCATTTCTCATATTTAATATAGTACTTATTATTTTAGTTATATTATTAAAAATTTCCCATTAATTTTTTAAGTAAAACATTAATAATATCTATTATTAGTAGATATCATAAGGTTTATATATGAACTTATAAATATTATAAAGTAACAATTGGTTATTAAAGTAATTTGATGTTGGACAATAATCTATTAATAAAACAATATATGGAGATGATATATTGACTAATATTGATAAATTAGAAGATTCTTCTAAAGAAGAGTTAATAAATAAAATTGATGAAATGGAAGCGGAAATCAATTTAATTAAAGAAGAAAATTCTAAAAATAAAAGTAATTTAATGTGGAAAGTTAGGAAGTTAGAAAAAGACAAAGTCCTAATTGAAAATGAAAAAATAAGACTGGAAAGAGAAGCTAAATCTTTAAGATCAGAAATTGAAAGATTCAGATCACCGCCATTAGTATTAGCTACTATTACAGAGGTTTTAGATGATCATAGAATGACAGTCAAAAGCAGCACAGGACCAAGTTTTTTAGTGAACTACTCCAAATTCCTTGATGAAAAATTATTGGTTCCAGGTTCAAGAGTCGCATTAAATCAACAGACTTTTGGTATAGTTGAAATACTGCCGTCAGAAAAAGATGCAAATGTCTCAGGAATGGAAATTGAAGCTAAACCTGACATTACATATGACAGAATAGGCGGACTTGAAGATCAAATCATAGAGGTAAAAGAAACTGTAGAATTACCTTTAAAAGAACCAGAACTATTTGAAAAAATAGGAATCGACCCACCAAAAGGTGTTTTACTATACGGACCTCCAGGAACTGGAAAAACATTATTGGCAAAAGCTGTAGCTAATGAAACCAATGCAACATTTATTAAAATAGTAGCTTCAGAATTTGTTAAAAAATATATCGGTGAAGGTGCAAGATTAGTGCGTGAAGTATTTGAACTTGCAAAAGAAAAAGCACCGGCTATCATATTTATCGATGAACTTGATGCAGTAGCAGCTCAAAGACTTAAAAGCTCTACAAGTGGAGACAGAGAAGTCCAAAGAACTTTAATGCAATTACTAGCAGAGCTTGATGGATTTGAATCAAGAGGGGATATTGGAATTATTGGAGCAACCAACAGACCTGATATTTTAGACCCTGCACTTCTAAGACCTGGACGTTTTGACAGATTTATAGAAGTCCCACTTCCAGGTGATGAAGGAAGAAAAGAAATCCTCAAAATCCACACTAAAGGAATGTCTCTAGCTGATGATGCAGAAATAGATTTACTTACAGAATTAACTAACGGATTATCTGGAGCAGATTTAAAAGCGGTCTGTACTGAAGCAGGAATGTTTGCCATTCGTGACAAACGTGAAGAAGTAACCGTCGCTGACTTTATGGATGCAGTTGATAAAATATCAAATGCAAAAAATAAAGAGCAATATCAGCAAGAAGCTGGCGTAATGTTTGGATAAATTTTATAGAAAGCCAATGATGAACCCTATGAGCTCTGATATGTGATGAATGATGGGCGAGCTGAGGCTTTTTATTATTTTTAACTTTTTTTTTAAAATTCTATTTCCTAAAAATTTATTTAAAATGATAATCTTATAGAATATTATGTTTTTTGATAAAAAGAATAAAAAAATAGCTAATGAAAGAACTATTTATCAAAATAGGCCAAATATGATACTTGGTTGTAAAAAAGCTATTTATGGCATTATTGTATTAATAATTCTTTTTTGGATTTCAGGTCCTGTTAAATCATTAATCTCAGATTTACAAATGTACATGATATCCTACATTAAAATAGGACTAACAGGATACGTGATGTTAGCTATTGTCCTTTTAATGCTATTCGATTTGATTTATATCATATGGCAGTTGCTTTCATGGTACTCAACTTCATACACCATAACAAATCAGAGAATAATTGCAAAAAAAGGAGTGCTAAACACTAAAAAAACATACATGCCTTACAGATCCATTCAAGACATTGATTTATCACAAAACATTCTAGAAAAAATACTGAACATAGGCACCATAAGAGCATACAGCGCCTATGACAACAACAGCATGGTACTTTCAAACATTTCCAATCCAGGTGAAGTAGAAGACATACTATTCAATCAGATCAATAAACCACAACAAGATGAAATGTATGCTGATAGAGAATATAAACCAAGGGGAAATAATAGAAAAAGATCTGGACTAGAAAACAATGATTCGAATAAAAGATTCTATGGGGAAGAATACTATCCAGAGGATTACCGTCCAGAGTTGAACAACAGGTTCGTAGAAGAGGAATCTCCACAACATGGTTATAGAAACTATGAATATGAAGACTATCCAGAGTACGGCAATAGAAAA
>OGXX01000140.1_pt1:15000-72941 | contig 72941 bp, 69 predicted proteins | sample 1576301 | NCBI WGS metagenome assembly OGXX01 (sample SAMEA3541469, study PRJEB24748) | human gut metagenome | biome: human gut; feature: human-associated habitat; material: faeces | place: China | collected 2012
ATTTAATTTGTTTATTTTCTATTTCTGTTTCTTTTGGTGATTTTGTTGAATATTAAAGTATTAGATACTACTTTAAGAGATGGTGAACAAACTCCTGGTGTTTCTTTAACTTCTTCTGAAAAATTTAGAATAGCTTCTAAGTTAGATGAAATTGGAGTTGATTTTATAGAAGCTGGGTCTGCTATAACTTCTAGTGGTGAGAGAGAGTCCATTAGGGAAATTACCAGTCAAGGTTTTAATGCTGAAATTCTTAGTTTTTCTAGACCTTTAACTATTGATATTGATTATTGTCTAGAATGTGATGTTGATGCAGTTAATTTAGTTGTTCCCACTTCAGATTTACACATTTTTGATAAACTGAATACTACTAAGGATAATCTTCTTGAAATGTCTAACGATGCTATTGAATATTGTAAGGATCATGGTTTAGTTGTTGAATTATCTGCTGAAGATGCTTCTAGAACTGATGTTGATTTCTTAAAGGTTGTTTTTGAAAAGGGTATCAACGCTGGTGCGGATAGGGTTTGTGTTTGCGACACTGTTGGTATTTTCACACCTGAATCTTCTTATAATATGTTTAGTGAGCTAAATGATCTTACAGTTCCTGTTAGTTGTCACTGTCATAATGATTTTGGTTTAGCTGTTGCCAATACATTAGCTGCTATTAAAGGTGGAGCTTTTGAGTTCCATTCTACTGTTAATGGAATTGGTGAACGTGCCGGCAATACTTCTTTTGAGGAGACTGTTGTTGGTATTAATCGTTTACTTCCTGATTTTGACACAGATATTAAAATTGATCAGATTTACAATATCTCTAAGCTTGTTGCCCGTTTAACAGGTGTTTATATTCAACCTAATAAGGCTATTGTTGGTGAAAACGCTTTTGCTCATGAATCAGGCATTCATTCTGACGGTATTATAAAGAACGCATCTACCTATGAGCCTATGACTCCTGAACTTGTTGGAAGGTCTCGCAGGTTTGTTGTTGGTAAGCATATGGGTACTCATGGTCTGGATAACAGATTAAAGGAGTTGGGTCTGGTTGTTGATGATGTTCAGCTTAATCAGATTTGTGATAATATCAAGGCATTAGCTGATAAAGGTAAAACTGTTACTGACGTTGACCTGCAGGCTATAGCTGATGATGTTTTGAATATTAACTTTGAGGATAGAATCAAACTTAAAGAGGTTACTATTGTTTCTGGTAATACTGTTATGCCTACTGCTTCTGTTAAACTTACTATTGATGATGAAGAGGTTTTAGAGGCAGGTGTGGGTATTGGTCCTGTTGACGCTGCAATCAATGCTGTTAAAAAATCAATAGCTGAGTTTGATGATATTGAACTGGTTGAGTATCATGTAGATGCTATTACTGGTGGTACTGATGCTTTGATTGATGTTATTGTTAAACTTCAAAAGGATGGCAAAATTATTTCTGCTAGAGGAACAGAGCCAGATATTATTAATGCAAGTGTTAAGGCTTATATTTCAGGTGTTAATAGAATTATTGAGTAAGGTGGTTTTTTTGATTATAGCTGATTTAGATGTTGATGTTTTAGGTTTTACAGGTCATATCGATTCTGTTGATGACGTTTTAGACGATATTGATATTTTTTCTAAAGGTTCCGTTGTTCAGTTATTGGACGCTAATGGTATTGCTGGTAGAAATCATGTTTTTCATGCTGTTAATCAGTCTGTTTTGGCATTTGACAGAAAAGATAATTTCGCCAATGATTTGGGAGTTGAAATCTGTTTGAGATGTTCTGCCCAAAGACAGATTTCCAAGGCTTTCAGTCTCTTAGGTTTAAAAGAAGGAGACATGAATTTATGCGCTGTCATTGTTAATGGAAATAATGAAATTTACGATTATTTAAATAGCACTTTCGATAGAAACGATGATGTTTTATTGCCTGTAAATGATGATTTAGTTAAAATATTTGACATATCTTCTGAAGAATTAGCATGTTATACACATGAAGACATTATTATTGACAAGATTTCAAAATTAGTAGTTGATTTTTAGTTTCTGTATTTTTCTGCAGTTTCTATTATATAATCTAATTTCTCTTTTGTAAGGCAATTGTAATCTAGATTTTTTATTTCAATTGCTACTGCCTTTTCTTTTATTCTGTTGTAATTCGGACATCTGGTTATAAAGCCGCTTTTATTTATTTTTAAGTCTTGCTTTAGTTTCCAGCTTAGTTCTTTTGGATTAGAATCATTCATTATTACATTTAGCCCTCTTTTTCCAGGGTGTATCACATCTTCAAGAGAGTTTTTCAGATATTTGCATGCCTCTATTGTTTTTTCAAGTTTTTCTTCTACGTTTTCAAGTTCGCTGTCTATAGCTGCTGCTGTTATCTGGGTTGCTTTTGTTATTTTCTGCTGCACTCTTGTTTTTTCAAGTAATTCCTTATTGTCTGTTGTAAGTATTCCTCCTTGTCCTGCATTTATTATTTTAGGGCTTCCAGTTGATGCGATTATTATGTCTGAGTACTTTCCGTTTCCTACTTTCTTTTTCCTATCTCCTATTCCTGCTGATGCGTCTTCTATTATTGTTATGTCTTTTTCTCTGCATACTTTAGAAATCTCTTTCATGTTCTGCTCTGCAGTGTATCCTGCAAAGCTTGTTAGAATTAGTGTGGAGCCATTTTCTGTGTTTTCGAGTTTTTCCAAATTGATTATTCCTTGCTGTGTTTCAAGCAGGGTTATGTTTTTCTTGAGGAGTTTTCCTATTTGCTTAAATCCGTTCCACGCTCCCTGATCAGGTACTATCAGATTTTCACCCACAGCTGACAGTGCAAGGTAAATGCTTCCGTTACCGCTGTTTGTCACTGTTGAATGTAGATGGCCTGTATGTTTTTTTAATTTTTCAGCAATGCTTTTATTGTAATCAATGGAAGCTCCGTTTATAGCTACATCTGCTATTGTATTTTTTGTTTTTATTGATGGTTCTTTGAATTTAAACATATTATCATTTCTTGAAGTATGCGTCTAGTGTTGTCTGCTTTGAGTGAAGCATATCATTTAGAAGTGTTCCTGTTTTCACGTATCTACTGATTGGAAGCTTAAGCTTTGTGCCGCAGTATGCAAGGGCATCTTTCAAGGTTTCAAATTCCTTGTATGGTAACTGCATAGCTTCCTTGATATTTTCACGGACATTGAATACTCCAAGTGGAACGTATCCTTCATAGGCTTCCCTTAAAACAATCAGTCCTGCCTGTTTTCTTTCTTTTCTTAATGCATCAAGAACAGTCATCTTACAGGTGTAGAAGCATCCTCCAACTGTGGAATATTCCTTTTTGCCACTGTTTTTCTCATAATCGCTGAATATAAGTTCTTCCTTATTCATGAGCTTGATGAAAGCCTCGTACCATTCGTACTGCCATTCGGTTGGCGTAAGTATGATTGTATAGTAGTTCTTAAGGCTTCCGTACTCGTACACTCTGTATGTGTCGATCTGGTCGAATCTTCGAACTTCCTTCAGGAATTCGTCTGCCAGTGTTGAGTCGCAGGCTGTTATTGACCATCTTGTAGGCACAAGTTTTCTTTTGTATCTGGTTCCGATAGCTCCTACAGAAAATGCCTTCTGCATTGCAGAGAAAGGTACGTCCTTGTCATGAAGTTTGGTTACAGCTTCGCTGGCTCTCAAGTCAGTGTCATAAAAGGTTTTTTCTAATTGTTTGTCCCATCTAACGGCATCAATGTCAAACTTTTCAATTGCAGCGCTAGGGCCATGAGGCATTGAGTCTTCGCTTAAGACGGCACCTCTTGGACGCTTTTTAAACTGTGCTTCACTGTCTATTGATTTTGACGCCAGTGAAATGTCCTGAAGCTTTTCAACAAAGGGGTTTTCAAGGTCGTCTATTTTGATTAATTGTTTTCCACGAACCAGATTCATCCTGTAGTTTATTATCTCGTCCTGGGTCTTGTTTTCTCCAATCCATGATTCGGGAGAGTCCATAATGTAGGTATCTCCAGTCTCTCCAACCATCATAGGTCCTGCATATACCTTAGGGTATGACCATCTTCCAATAAAGACTGATGGAGGAGTGCTGCCTTCTAAGTCCTTACCTACCTTGACTGATTTCATCTGGATGTTTTCAGTAAGTTTTTTAAGATATGCATTTTTAGTTGTAATCATAATAATTCAAAAAAAGAAGAAAAAAAGAGGGTTTAAGCAAATTCAATAGTGCTAGGTGGCTTGTCTGAAATAGATAGTGCAACATGTGTGATTTCAGAAACTTCAGAGGTGATTCTTTGAGACATTTTCTTGATTACCTCCCATGGAAGTTCTGGCACGTATGCAGTCATAGCGTCTACTGAGTTTACAATTCTAATAACAGCCAAATAGCCGAAATCACGTTGATCCCCTTTAACACCAGTTACTTTAGTGTCTGTTAAAGCTGCAAAGTATTGCCATACATCTTTGTCAATACCTGCATTTTCAATTTCTTCACGAACGATTTTATCAGCTTTTCTTTCAATGTCCAGTTTCTCTTTTGTTAGTGTACCGATAACCCTTACTGCAAGACCAGGTCCTGGGAAAGGTTGCCTTTGTACGACCTTTTCAGGTAAATCCAATTCTAAACCAATTTCCCTAACCTCGTCCTTGTAAAGGTCTCTGATTGGCTCTACGATTTCCAGAACCATTCCACTTGGAAGAGCTACGTTGTGATGAGACTTGATTGCTCCGTCAGTTTCAATCCAGTCCGGTGCAATAGTACCTTGAACAAGGAACTTGGCGTCAGTCTTGTCAGCTTCCCTTTCAAAGACATCAATGAATGTCTTTCCAATGATTTTCCTTTTCTCTTCAGGATCGCTAACCCCATCAAGAGCTTCTAAAAACTCATCTGAAGCATCGACATAGTTGAAATTAAGCCTGTCCTTAAAGGTTGCAGTGACCTCTTCTGCTTCACCTTCCCTTAAAAGACCGTGATCTACAAAAATCGCTATAAGATTATCTCCAATAGCTTCCTTAACAAGAACTGAACAGACTGAACTGTCAACACCACCGGAAAGGGCGATGATTGCCTTTTCATCACCGATTTCATCTTTTATCTTTTGGACAGATTCTTTAATGAACTCTTCAGGATTAAGCATTTTCATCACTTTCTTCATCGTCTGACGGCTCGAACTCTTCGATTATGGTCTTAACCATAGCTTCCAAACCGCTGTCATTACCGGATTCAACGGCTTCCATTATTTCATCATATTTGACGTATTTTTCAAGCTTTATAGCTTTCCCACCAATTCCAGCAAGTCTGAAACCGTACTCTTCATCGCCGATTGGAATGTTTACATATTCCTTTCTCAAGTCCATTTTGTTAGCCATAGCCTTTTCTTTTAAATCATCAGCATTATCAATCATTATCTACACATTCCTTACATATGTTATAAAAATTTTCAAAAATAACAGAGCCTTTAGGAGTATGGTGGACTTCCGGATGGAACTGGATGCCATAAACGTCCTTGTCCTTATGTTTAAATGATTCCACATCGCACAAATTGGATTTAGCAAGAACCTCAAACTCTTCGGGGACAACTTTGACCTCATCCTTATGTGATGACCAGACCTCCATTTTCGGAGCCAATTGGTTGAATAAATTGTCGTCGTTGAGGATGTCCAGCTCCACTTTGGCGTAGCTTTCAGTGTCTGAAGTTGAAACCTCGCCACCATAGGCTTTAGCTATCAACTGATGGCCAAGACAAATTCCAAGAATAGGCAAGTCAAATTCCTTAATGTACTCCTCGCTGTTTCCAGCACCTTCAATTGAAGGGCCTCCACCTAATATAAGGCCGATAGGATTTTTTTCTCTAATCTCTTCAACTGTTAATGTGTTTGGAACAAGTTCAGAAGGTATTTTAAGATATTGCAAGCTCCGATGAATTCTATGATTGTACTGACCTTTATTGTTAATAACTAAAATTGTCATTTTATACTCCTTAATTTAGTATAAATATATTTTAGAATTTATTGTTATAAATAATTTTCAAAAATAGGTAATGGTTTCTATAGATTATTTATTTTTTCTTAAGTGTCTTCTAATTCTTTACTTTTGGTTTTGGTTTTGATATTATTATTTGAATATTTAATTTCTGGATTTCTTTTCGTAAACTTCAGTTTCCAAAATGAGCGTGGAGGGGCCGTTTTATGGAATGCAACCCATGGTATATTGGAGAATTGTGTTTTTATTAATAATACAAACAGTGCTTCCGGTGGTGGTGCTCTTTCTTGGATTGGTGATGGTGGTACTACTAAAGATTGTATTTTCATAAATAATTCTGCTAATTGGGGCGGTGCTATTTTATGGAGTGGTATTAATGGTAATCTAAACAATTGTAAACTCTCAGGGAATTATGACCATGGTTATGGTGGTGCTCTTTTTTGGGATGGTCTTAATGGTACTGTAAGTGACTGCACTTTCACTAATAATAATGCAACCCATGGAGGTGCTATTGAGTGGAGAGGCCATAACGGTACTCTGAATGGTTCTATTTTTATTGACAATGCTGTAGTTGGTTATGGTGGTATTGGAGGTGCTGTTACATGGAAAGGTGACAATGGTACTATAACTAAATGTAATTTCACTAACAATGCAGCTACTTTCAGCGGTAATGGAGGTGCTATATACTGGGATGGTGCTAATGGTAGATTAATCGATTCCAATTTCATAGAAAATTCTGCTACAAATAATGGTGGTGCTGTCTACTGGAATGGTCCAAAAGGTAGTTTAACTAATTCTAATTTCACAAATAACAATGCTCCCCATGGTGGTGCTGTTTACTGGCAGGGTGATAATGGTACTTTGAATAATTGTATTTTTACTGGAAATAATGCTCCTATTGATGTTATAGGTAATGGTGGTGGTGCTGTTCGTTGGGCTGGTGATAATGGTACTTTAAATAGTTGTAATTTCATTAACAATAGTGCATCCAATAGTGCTGGTGCTATTTGGTGGTCTGGTGATAATGGTACTTTAACTGATTCTAATTTCGCAGGTAATGTTGTTAGTACTTACGGAGGTAGTATTTACTGGAATGGTATTAAAGGCATTATATCTAATTCAAATTTCACAAATAACAATGCTCTTAATGGTGGTGCTGTTTACTGGCAGGGTGATAATGGTACTTTAAATAGTTGTAATTTCATTAATAACACTGCCACTTATGGTGCTGGTATTTACTGGGAAGGTAAAAATAGTACTTTGAAGGACTCAAATTTCATCAACAACAAAGCGGATAATGGTGCTGGAGGTGCCTGGATTGGAGAAAACGGTGAAATAATTAATTGTAATTTTACTGGCAATGCTGCTAATGGTAATAGTGGTGGTCTTGACTGGGGAGGTTACAATGGCACTCTAATTAATTCTACTTTTGATTCTAACTCTGCTAATAATGGTGGAGGTCTACACTGGTTTGGTAATAACGGAACTATAACTGGTTCTAATTTTATCAATAACTTTGCGAGAAATAATGGTGGTGGGGTCTACTGGAATGCAGCTAACGGCATTATAAGTAAAACTAAATTTTCTAAAAACTCTGTTAGAAATAATGGAGGTGGAGTCTACTGGAGTGGTGCTAATAGTACCATGTTCGATTGTGATTTTTCAGATAACGATGCACTTTTTGGATCTAATGTTTATTGGTATTGGACAGTAACAGATTTCCTAAATAAATATAATCAAATACATGACTATGATTTTATCTATATTCAAAATGGTATGGGAACCCCCTCAAACACTATCAGATTAGATAAAAAAGGAATAATAATATCCAGCCCAGGTAATGTAACCTTCGATGCAAAAGGTGGAAATCTTCACTTTGAAGTGACTGGAGACAACGTTTTAATTGAGAAAATTACTTTCCGAAACTTCAATTTCACAGAACGTGGAGGAGCAGTACAATGGACAGGGAATAATGGAATAGTAAAAAATTGCAATTTCATAAATAATACAGTTACACTTAATGGTGGTGCTATTTACTGGACTGGTTTAAATGGTGCTATAATTGATTCTAATTTTATTAAAAATACTGCAATTAATGGAGGTAGTGTCTACTGGGGTAATACTAATGGTACCATAACAAAATGTATTTTTACAGATAATGTGGCTAGAGATTCTGGTGCAGGTATTTTTTGGTCTGGTATTAATGGTATTATAACCGAATCTACATTTACCAATAACCATGCAACAACAATTAATGGAGGAGCTATTTGGTGGGGTAGTGCTAATGGTACTATAACTAGTTCTAATTTTATTAATAACACATGTAATATGGATGGTGGTGCTATTTGCTTTAATAGTGCTAATAGTTGCATAATTAATTCTATTTTTATTAATAACACAGCTAAAAACTCTGGTGGTGCAGTTCATTATGGTGGTGCTAATGGTACTATAACTAGTTCTACATTCACTAGCAACACTGCTACTAGAATTAATGGAGGAGCTATTTCATGGTATGGCTCTAATGGTGTCTTAAATACTTCTATTTTTACTAATAACACTGCTAATCAATATGGTGGTGCAGTTTACTGGAATACTGCAGGTTTGATGGTAAATTGTAACTTTGTTAATAGTAAATCAGCTAATTTGAATGGAATTTATGCTCAGAATAATTTAAACATTAATGGTGGAACTGGTGTTGTCTATACATTCATCAATGGAAATCTTTCCGGCATTTCAATCGTAGTTTTAAACAATGAAACATATTATTATCCCCCAAATACGAATATTAATTTTTTTTACTTTTATGAAAATTAGTCTACTAAACAAAAAGGAAAAAACAGGCAAAACAGAACACATAAATAATCAATAGCTAACTTAACCATCATAGTTTGAAATATCTAAAATATAATTTAATGAAAGCAAACTGTAATTATTTCATAGGCATGAATTTTATACTTATTTGGCCATTGTAATAGCTAGATATACTAACATATAAATAATATCTATTTAAAAAAATAAGGGATTTCTTCAAAAATAATTGTTGAACAGCTAATTCTTTAAAATCTTTAAGATAAATTCGTTATGTTTATTATCTATAATAATCATAAATTTAAAACATTAGATATTTAATTTAAGTGATATCATGGTAAAAATATTTAGGATAATACTTGTTGTTATATTATTCATCGTATTTTTCGAAGTTGGGCTTTTCAGTTCCTATACTATAGTTACTTCAGAGGCACCTGATGTACAGGGGCTGATTAATATGCAAATCGATGAAATATCTTCTTTCATTAGTCCAGACAATGTTAACAAGGTATTGATTAAAGATCCGACTCCAGTTAAAATTGATAATAAACAGCAAGTCGCTTTAAAAATTGAGAATCTGTCTAAGGTAGATGGTGTTAATATAGATTCCATGAATATGACTACTTATAGCAATCCTGATGACGATACTTTAAATGTAACAATTGAAGTGTTAGGTTATGCTTCTCCTAATTCAACATCTTCTCAGATTGTTATAAGTCGAGATCCTTCTTATAAGATTGTTGCAACAGGTAATGCAACAAGTGGAGGAAATGTTAACATAGATTCTATTAAAATACAGTCTATATTAAAATTATTTTAGTGAATGAAATGATCAATGTTATTGGAATAGGTCAAAATAGAGATAATATGACTCTTGGAGCTATTAAAGCTATTGAAGAGTCAGATATTATAATTGGCTATAAAAAATACATAGACCAGATTGAAGATTTGGTTGAAGGTAAGGAAATTATAAAAAAAGGTATGGGTGATGAGATAGCTAGAGCAGAATTAGCTATTGAAAAAAGCAGAGAAGGCCATACTGTTGCTTTAATAAGTTCCGGAGATCCTGGTGTATTTGGAATGGCTAATGTTTTGTACCAGATTGAGAGCAAATATGAAGATGTTAAAATCAAGGTTCATCCTGGTGTTTCAGCGGTTAACTTTGCTGCTGACATGCTGGGAGCTCCACTAAACGATTTTGCAGCTATCAGCTTAAGTAATATTTTAACTCCACTTTCAGAAATTGAAACCAAATTGGAATATTCACTTAAAGCCAATCTTATTATAGCTATTTACAATCCAATTAGCAAAACACGCAAAGAACCTTTTAGACGTTTTATCAATAAAGTTTTAGATATTAAAGGGCCTGACTGTTTAATAGGTATTGTAGATAGCTCATATTCCCCTTCAAAAACATCCATTGTAAAAATCAAGGATTTAACTGAAGAGATGGTTAACATGTCCTGTACCCTTGTTGTTGGAAATGATTTGACATATGTTCAGAATGGAAAATTGATTACTCCAAGGGGATATGTTATACGTTCTGATATCCATCCTTTTTCAAGAGAACATTATGAAAGGTTTTTAAATGGCGAAATAGCCCATGGGGAGAACAGGGAATGTGATTTTTATCCATGTCACTACGACGGTCAGTATTGTGATTTCTGCTATTGTCCATTTTATCCATGTGGCGACAGCTCAACAGGAGGAAACTGGATTAAAGGTAAGGGAGTTTGGAACTGTAAAGACTGTGTATGGATTCATACTCCTGAAGGTGTTGATGCTGTTCATAAGCCTTTAGAAGGAATTTTGGACGATGTTGATGATTTAAAGAAAAAGAAAAAAACTTTATTAAAGCTTAGACGAGCTTGTTTACTTGGTAATGACCCTTATGATTTATAGAGGTGATTCTATTGTCTATAAAAAATATTTTAATCGAAATGAAAAATATGTCGGAACTGATGGTTGACTTAGCATATTCTGCTGTTTTGTTCAACAGCAAAGATGCAGCTGAAGAGGTTTTAAAACTTGAAAATAGAGTTAATGCTATGAACTATGAGATTAAAAAACAGTCATTGGTAGCTGCCCGTTCATATGAGGATGCAGAAAAGTTAACAGCACTTTTAGAAATCGCCGAAGCTGCTGAAAGTATGGCAAATGCAGCTAAGGATTTGGCGGATTTGGTTATAACAGGCTTTAAACCACATCCTGTTTTTAAAATGGTTATGGAAGAATCTGAAAAAATGATTGTAAGATCCATTGTAGATGGAAGCTCAGAACTAGTTAACCAATCTCTAGGTGATTTGCTTCTTGTAAACCGTACAGGTATGAGAGTAATAGCTATCAGACGTGGAGATTCATGGATTTACGGCCCAAATAAAGACACAGTAATTCTTGAAGGAGATGTGCTTTTAACTAAAGGTACAGAAGCAGGGGCTGAATTATTATACAAACTCTCAAGTGGAGAAATACTTTTAGAAGACATTCCAGAAGAACTGGAATCTGACGACGATTAAGATTATAAGGTGAAATTATGATAATAGGTGATAAATATGAAGGACAGAAGTCTAGCGAAAGTGATTCGCCATATTTTATCAGCTATTCCAATGTTTTTTGTAAATTCCATAATCTTTTTATTTAAAAACATTAACAAATCATCAAAGCTATTTAAATTTGAGAGCAAATCATTTAAAAAACATTTCCGGGAATTTTTAGAAGACTATAAAGGAAATATAAAAGAAGGTATCATTGCACTTCTTATCTGTGCATGCGGAGACCTAGTGGCAGGGCTGATTCTTGGAAACATGACTTATTTTTTAGAGAAGTATCCTGGACTTCTTGTACTTATTCCAGGAGCTATCGGTATGAGAGGAAATATCTTCGGTTCCTTTGGATCAAGATTATCTACAAACCTTCACATCGGTATTCTAACACCGGAATTCAAGAAAACTGAAGCATTGACAGATAATATATTGTCCTCCCTGGTTTTAACACTTGTACTGTCACTGTTTTTGGCTTTTGTAGCAAAAGTATTATGTATCATATTACATTTTGAAAGCATGAGCTTTGTTGATTTTGCTTTAATAAGCATAATTGCAGGCCTTATATCAAATATTATAATGCTTCCAATTACAATGTTCATTTCTCTTAAAAGCTTTGAAAACGGATGGGATCCGGACAATATTACAACACCGATTATAGCTGCTTTCGGTGACTTATTTACACTTCCAGCTATTATCATCTCAATATTAATACTTTCAGTCTTCAGCTCAATCATGATTGTAAAATATGCAGTATTCATAATATTTATCATAATCGTTGTTGCAGGATTCTTATGTGGTCTAAGGGAAAGTGAGGAAACAAAAACCATTATTGGTCAGTCTACACCGGTGTTATTCGTCTGCTCAATATTAGGTGTTGTAGCTGGAGGAATATTTAACAGTTCACTTGAAACACTACTTACAAACCCAAGTCTTTTAACATTGCTGCCACTATTTTCAGGTGAAAGCGGAAGCCTTGTAAGTATTCTTGGAGCTAGAATATCATCAGGACTTCACTCAGGTTTAATAGAACCCGTATTAAAACCTAAAAAGAACACATTTTTCAATTTCATATTAATATTAATATTAGCTATTGCAATGTACCCTACTATAGGATTTTTAGCTGAAGCCACATCACGTATTTTTGAATCACAGGGAATAGGCTTTATAAAGATAATTGAAATCAGCACATTGTCAGGTCTTATTTTAATTCCGATAATGATGATAGTTGTATTTTACATATCTACAATTTCATACAGGCATAATCTTGATCCTGATAATATTGTACTTCCAATTTCAACCAGTGTTACAGATTCAATATCAAGTCTAATCCTTATTTCAATTTCACTGGTTCTTATGGGATCATTCATATTATAGCTATTTCTTAAAAAAAATAAAAGAGAATGGTTAATATTAGCTATTCTTTTGGTGAAAATAGGTAGGTCAGACTTTCTGTTTCTAGGCAGTAGTCCTTGAATAGTTCCCACTCTTCAGTGCCGTTTTCTTCTATTATTAAGTTTTTATACCATTTAATTTCTGCTTCACTTTCGCAAAATTCAAATGTCTGGATTATTTTACAGACATTTTCTTCACTGCCAAATGGAAATCTATTGCCATGTTTTTTAATATAATCTGATACTGTCATAAATAATCACCACTTAAATAACAATTTATGAACATAATTCTATTTAAATGTAATTATTTTATATTATTGTTTCATAATACATTATTTATTTATGAAATCATTCATATAGCTATTTCACAATTTTATATTGTTCAATAAATATTGTTTTAGAATTAGAGTAAAATATTTTTTAAAAAAAATAAGATAGTGTTTTAATGAAAATGGTTAATATTTAGTTATTTTCCTTTTTGTGGAAATAGATGAGGTAATCTTTCTGTTTCTAGGCAGTAGTCTTCGAATAGTTTCCACTCTTCAACACCTTCTTCTTCAATTATTAAGTTTTTATACCATTCTATTTCCTCTTCATTTTCACAAAGCTCAAAATCAATAGCTGTTAAACTTGCATATTCTTCACAACCAAAAGGAAATTTCCAACCGTGTTTATTTATATAATCCAATAAAGTCATAAACAATCACCACATAAATAAGATAGTGTTTTAATGAAAATGGTTAATATTTAGTTATTTTCCTTTCTGTGGAAAAATATGAGATAATTCTCCTGTTTCTAGGCAGTAGTCTTCGAATAACTTCCATTCTTCAATGCCTTCATCTTCTATTACTAAATTTTTATACCATTCTATTTCCTCTTCATTTTTGCAACGTTTAAAATCAGAAACTGTCATATCAGTACGGTCTTCACTACCAAATGGATATCTCCAATCGTGTTTATTTATATAATCCAATAAAGTCATAAACAATCACCACATAAATATCAGATAATATGAACATAATATTATTTAAATATAGTGAATCTTATATTATTATTTAATAAAATATTATCTAATTTTTTAGCATATTCAGTAGTATTTTTTAATTTAAATATAGCAAAATGTTCATCATATAACTCAGCATATTTTTCAAGTTTTATTCGTCTATATTTTAAGTCATCCCATATAATTTTAAGATATTGTTTTTCTTTTTCTTCAAATGCGTCTTTCATTTTTTCACCATAAATTTTTAAATCTTTTGATAATTTTACTATTCCTGTTTCTGTCCACTTCTGATTATTATCTCTAATAATCCCAATTCCATTTCCATTTGTAGTAGAAAATGTATATTTTCCCAAGTTATTTTTCACATGATATAATACATCACTTGCTGATGCTAATGGTGAGGAACTTCGCACATGGTTATGCGCAGTAGCTAATACATTTCCCTCTTCTCCTTTTTTCAATATTTTTTTAGTAGCTTTAACACCTTTTTCATCACCTCTAACAATTCCGCCTATTTTTCTACCTCTACGATTTATTGCCATCATACTTTCAAAATTGTCATACTGTACTCTTTTTCTGAAATAGTTGAGAAACTTCTTTATTATTGATTGCTCTTTTGAATCAACGAATTCTCTAAATATTTCTGAGTTATAGTCAACAGGCTTTAGTTTTGTACGATTATCAATATCTGCACTATCTCTGTAGGATAACTTCTCTTTCAGCGATGAACCTAAAAAGCCATCTTCAGAAATTTCCTTTTTTAACTTTCTTTTTATCTGGGATATAAGTAAAGTTAGCTTCTTTTTTATGGTTGTCATTTATCCTCTAGCTATCTGCACTTTTAAATTGCACTCTGTTGAAACAAAATAGTCGTAATTCAACTTGCTTTTATCAAATTCCTTTGGAACACTTACTAAAACTGCTTTTGGATTTTCCTGATTTATATGGACAAAAATAACACCATTATTTTTTAATATGATTTTTTGGCTGATAACATCGTTCAAATAAATCTTGTCTGAATCTGCTAGTTTAGGAATACCTGGAATTTCTGTACTTCCAATACTCCAGTAATAATTGTTGTAGCTATTTTTTTCAAATAAAAGATAATAATCCATTTTTTTAAGATAACTTGTAAACACCTTAAAATGATTGCAGCTATGTGTAGTAATGTGGTAGTAATTACAAGGACCATTCTTTTCAAAGCTTCCAACTGTGTATTTCTTTAAAAAGTTACATATTACAAGCCTGTTTACTGTTGTGGGATTTTCCAGATTATCATCGCCAATAGCAATTTCATCTACACTTCCTGTAAGGGGTGTTATTGTAATTGAGCTTTTAAAATCTTCATTAAATACTTGTTTGGTAATTAACTTATCATAGTCATTTTTTAAAGCCATTAATTTAATATAATCAACACTATTTACAACAGTAGCTTCGTTTTCATTAATAATGCCCAGACCAGGAATAACATTATTCTTATTTTTAAGTTCATTCCAATTGGTTGGAGTTCCAGGATTATTTATAAGATTGTCTGCAAACTCTGATGCCTGTTTTTCTAGATTTTCATTACTTATTTTATCAGTTATCTTATAGCTTGTTCTTTCTGTAAAATTAGCTATTACTCCAATTATTAATACAATTAAAATTAACAGCACTATAATTTCGCCTGATATCAGTCCTCTGTTGTCCATTATATTAATCCATATTTTAATCGATGAGAACTATCTAAGAATATACGTTGTCCTGGAGAGTAATCAAGAGGCAAACCTGGATATCTGTCATTGAAGATTACATGATCAGAAGCTGAAACTGAAAGTTCTACTTCTGGATTTAGTATTGTGGTAACAAAAACTTCAAATCCGTAGTGGGGACATTTTCCTTTTCCTTCTAATCTGCATAAATAACAACTTCCGTCTGCACTTTCATGGAAATAGCCACTGTCTAAACATTTTTTCAATGTCAATCCATCGCCATGATGAATATAAGGGTCAAATGGGCATTTTTTTATGGTGAGAGGGGAGGAAGCGCCAATATAACCCTTTGAAAGTTCAACCATTCCATGTAGTTCCAGATATTCTGCAAGAGATAATCCATAGAATATCTTATTTCCTAAAGTAAAAAAGGTTAGAGACTTTCCACATTTAGTAAATGGTAAGGGATCTTTTAAACCTTCAATTGAGGTTTTTGACAGAATTACTGAGCTAAATTTTTCACCATATTTTTGTGAATCAATTTTAACTTTACACTGAATATATGACGGGTTGGAGGTGTTTTCAATTGATAGGAGTTTTGAGTTGATTCTTATCCCGTATTTTTCATCATATTCTTTGTTTACCTTTTCTAATTTTTTATCTAACTTTTTCGCTATTTCTTTAGAGCTGTCCAATACAGGACTTCTTGTGGTTGTTACTTTTTCAGTTACTTCTTCAATAGATTCATGGAAATATTTTTCAATATTTTTGTTGTAGTCTTCCATTATGTATTTGAAGTTATCATTGCTAATGGAATCAATTGAATTTTTTTCCATCAATGATATACCTGTGACAACAAATATAGATAATATTATAATGCCACATATCAGAATAGCTATTGTGCCAACAATTAAATTCCCAGTTGAGTCTATTCTTAGTAGTTTCATCATATCTCTATTGAATTAAAATACATAAATGGATTGTTGAAGTGCTAAGAAAAATATTTGTGCAAATGCACACTTTAGAAAAAGTTATATATTTACACTTGAAATACATGTCTAAATTATTTTAACATGATCCTAAAAATTAAATTCGATATAAATTAGAATCTTTTTCATCTTCTGTCTAGCTATCCTATGGTTTAAATTAGAATAAAATCCATTGCTATCTAAAAAATAAAATTTGCTTTTATTAAAATCATAAGTTAGCTATTTCTAAACACTATGGTTAAGTTAGCTATTGAGTATTTCATATCTTTCCATATTTGTTGTTTTTGCTTTGCCTTGTGAAATTAATATCAAATCCAATTTAATTTACTTATCGCAATAATGATATTTTGATTAAAAAGTATATGGTCAAGAATTTTATTACTGGATAACAATTTTTTATTTTCATATAAATTTATCTTAATACATTTAATCCTTCTAAATGACATTAATGTGTATAAAACAGGACAATAATCCGTTTTTAGACCATTAGGGTTAATTTTTTATTGTATTAATGATAAAGAGCCCCTATAGAATACATGAAATACCCCCAATTAATTAAGGGAGTTTCAAATTGATAATATTAATTAAAACTCACGAAAGCAATAGGAGGTTCTTTATGGAAGCTATCAAAATGCTTTTACAAGTATTGCGATTAGTTGAAGTAGTAGGAAGAATAATTCTACTATTTCTAAGCTATTTATATAAATAGCCTTAAAGAAACTCAGAAATTGGATTGTTAAACTATAAGTCAGTGGTTCTTAGTTGTTTCAATATTCTTTTCTAAATAATGTCGTATTTAAAAGAATATTGTATTGGGGGGCTGTCTTATTCTCCCACTGGCTTTTTTAATAAGAATTATAATAAAAAAAGTATTAATATGAATTATTCTGAAAAAGAGAACAGAGAAGAAAAATATTCTTCTCAGATGTCGTAATTCTCTTTTTAATCAATTCGCAATAGGTTTAGCCTTTAGACGGTTAAACTACAGATTTTGGAAAGATTCAATCATTCAATCCAATGCACTGTATTTAGTAATTATAATTATTGTATTATATAAACATTATCATAGATTTTTTTATCAAAAATTAATTATAATTCGTTTTTTAATTCAAAGAAATTAATATTCGCATTAGGAGGATAATAATATGTTTCATTGTTTAAAACCACAATTGAAATACCTGACAGAGCACTATTAGTAAATATGTATACAATACCGTTTCCATTATTAATGGTTAAATTATCAGAGTTATAAATTCCATTTGATTGTTGTGATTTACTATTAGTAAAACCACAATTAGACATAGAGCTCACAACACCAAAGTAAATAGCACCACCAGCATGGGTAGCAATATTTTCGCTGAAAGTAGAACCACTTATAATGCCATTAACAGCATGGTCATGCCAGCAAACACCACCACCAAGATTGCCTTTGTTGTTATTGAAAGTAGAATTATTTAATCTACCATTAACACCGTACCATGAAATTCCACCACCACCATTAACTGCAGAGTTTCCTGTGAAAGTAGAATCAGTTACAGTACCATTAGTCCCACTCCAGTCAATTCCACCACCATTAATGTTTGCTTTGTTGTTATTGAAAGTAGAATTACTTAATCTACCATTAACACCATTCCATGCAACAGCCGCACCAGTATTAGCAATATTCTCAGTAAATGTAGAATCAGTTAACTTACCATTGGCATTACGCCAAAAAATGCCACCAGCGTTAATGTTTGCTTTGTTATTGATGAAAATAGAATCTGTTAAAGTACCATTATCACTACCCCAATAAATGCCTCCTCCATTACTAACTGCATTATTGCCCTCAAAAATACAACCAGATAAAATAGCATTTAAACTAGTATAACCCCAGCAAACACCACCTCCACCATAAGTCTTATCCATAGCTGAATTATTGGTGAAAGAAGAATCCCTTATAATACCATTAACACCTCTCCAGTCAACACCACCACCAATAGTAGCTGTGTTGTTGATGAAGTTACAATTTCTTAATGTTCCATATTTTCCTGTCCATTCTATTGCTCCTCCGTTGCCAGTGAAATTGAAGTTTCAAAAAGAAAAAATTCAACCAAAACTTCATTTCTAATTATCTAACTAAAGAAAGTTCATAAGTAATAATAAATTGATAAATGGATTTAAAATTGGAAAAAACTGACTAATTGATAGTGTTAATAATATAAATAAAAAGTATTTATAAAGGAAGTAATATAATAATAAATATGAATTATAAAAATTTAATCAAAATATTGTTAATAGTATCAATTATTGCAATAGGTACAAGTACAGTAAATGCTGGCTGGTTTGATGATGGTCCTGAACCAATAAAAGGTGATGGGCAATACAAAATAGGAACTGATCTCCCAGCTGGGGAATACTATATTAAATGTAACAGCATTAATTTATATGTAGAAATTTCATCTGATTCAAGTGGTGAACTTGATAGTATCATATCTAATTTAAATACTGAAGGTGGAGTATATGTTACTGTAAGAGATGGGGAATATCTTAAAGTTGATGGTGGAGAAATATTTAATATTACTGACATAGAAATAGAACCTGAAAATGGATATTATCCTGCTGGACAATATAAAGTAGGTGAAGATATTCCTGCAGGAGAATATACTTTAGAGGCTCTTGATGGCGAAGAAGGATATATTGAAGTAACATCTGATAGTAGACATACATTAGAAAGTATTATAACTAATGATCTTTTTAATAATAATAAAATTATAACTTTAACTGATGGCCAATATGTTTTATTTAATTCTGCTAAGTTAAAAGCTTAGATTTATTCTTTTTTTTCCTTTTCTTTTTTTTTATATTCCTAGTTATGCCATTATTTCTCATTAAATTTTTTTATGTACTAAATAATTAACCAAAACAAATTTGAGATTCGTTTAAAACAGAAGTTTGAAAATATTTTATAGAACTAAAAGTTCTCAATTATCAAATTATTTATATTAATTATGAACATAAATTTATAGCAATGGGGATAACTATGGATTCAAGAGTTATACAGATGCCGCGGGAAGTACATATTGGACCTGGTGTTATACAAGAAACCGGCGAAATATGTGATAATTTAAGGCTTAATAAAAAAATGCTTATTGTTACAGGTCATAATACCTATGATATTGGAGCTAAATTTGCAATTAATAGTTTACAGGATAAAAATTATGACGTTGAAGTAATCAAAGTTGATGAAGCTTCATTTGATACGGTTAATGAAGTTGAAGATTTGATTGATAAAAACACGTCAGTTATTGGAGTTGGTGGTGGAACTGTAATTGATGTTGCAAAATTAGCCTCTAGTAATCAGGGAGTTTACTTTATTTCAATGCCTACAACAGCTTCTCATGATGGTATCGTATCTCCTTTAGCTTCAATAAAGAATTCCAATAGTTCTACTTCAAAAAAAGCTCAGGCACCTATAGCTGTTATTGGGGATAGTGAGATCATTGCTAATTCTCCATTTAAGCTACTAGCTGCAGGATGTGCAGATTTAATATCTAATTTTACAGCGATTAAAGACTGGCAATTAGCTCATCGTCTAAAGAATGTTAGTTATAGTGAATCTGCAGCATCTCTTTCAATAATGTCAGCTAAAATGATTACAAATAATATTGACAGTATTAAACCAAATCTCGAAGCTAGTGCACGTATTGTTCTTAAGACTCTTTTTAGTAGCAGTATGGCAATTAGTATTGCAGGTTCAAGTAGGCCAGCTAGTGGATCTGAACATATGTTTTCCCATGCATTAGATAAAATCCTAGATAGGCCCGCATTACATGGGGAGCAATGTGGTGTTGGAACTATTTTGATGATGAAGGTTTATGGAGCAGACTGGAAATTCATAAGAGATAATTTAAAAGCTATTGGGGCTCCAACAACTGCAAAAGAATTGGGAGTTAATGATGATGATATAATCGAGGCATTAACTACAGCTCATAACATACGACCTGAAAGATATACAATACTTGGTGATAAAGGTATTTCGGAAGATGCAGCTCAAAAATTAGCTATAACTACAGGTGTGATTTAATTGATAACTTTAATTGGTAAGGATTTAGCTAAAAAAGGAACTAGTTTTATTTTTTACGGTCCAGCAGAGGAATGTGAATCATGTAGATTTAAATCTTCTTGTGTTGATTCATTAGAAGAAGGTCGAAAATATGATATAATTGAAGTGAGGGATAATGAACAGAAATGCCCTATACATAGTGAGAATATAGTTGTTCCAGTAGAAGTTGAAAGAGCATCTATTAAACTTCTTACAAACTCAAAAAATGTCTTTGAAGGTTCTACATTTAGATATGTGCTAATAGACTGTGATGAAGAATGCGAATTTAAGGAGTATTGTGTTCCTGAAGGTTTAATTGAAGGGGACAAATGCATAATAATCGAAAGTGAAGGAAAGCATAAAGGCGAATGTAAGATGGGGTATTTATTAAACAACATAACATTGGCTTTTGTTTTTTAAATTAAGTTTTTAGAGGTAAAATAATATGAATCTTAAAAAGAATGCAGGATATAAAGCAGCAGAATATGTGAAAGATGGGGATGTTTTAGGGCTTGGAACAGGTTCAACAACTCATTATTTTATTGAGGCTGTTGGAAAAAGAATACAAGAAGAAGGAATCAAAGTAAAAGGAATTCCAACATCATTCCAATCATTATTACTTGCAAAAGAATGGAACATTCCAATTACTTCTCTAGAAGAAAATGACATTGATCTGGCTGTTGATGGTGCTGATGAAGTTGATAGAAACTTCAACTTAATTAAAGGTGGAGGGGCAGCACACACCAAAGAAAAAATAGTGGATTATGCAGCTGAAAAATTCTATGTAATAGTGGACGAATCCAAATATGTAGAATCAATTGGTGCATTTCCAGTTCCTATAGAAGTGATTCCTGAATCTTCAAGAATGGTAATTCAAACATTGGAAGATATGGGTGCAACTCCTGAAATTAGAATGGCTGAACGTAAAGATGGTCCTATTATCACGGATAATGGAAACTTTATTATTGATGCTAAATTTGAGAAAATAGAAAGTCCCGAGCATTTAGAAATAGACTTAAACACTATTCCTGGTGTTGTGGAAAACGGTATTTTTTCAAATATGGTTGATAAAGTGATTATAGGTACTGCTGATGGTATAAAAGAATTATAGGAGGTTTTACAAATGCCGATTCCAGGTCAAATGCCTTTTAATATAAGGGAATTATTAATTAAATTTAGTTTTCTCGTAGGATTTTTAATAATTATCTATGCACTACTTTGGATACTTGCAGAGCTTAAAGTAATACCTGCAATAATCTATGCAATTTTCCCACAAATTGTCTTATTGTTCATAGGTATTTTTATTGTCTACATGGCTTATACAAGAAAAAAAGAGTTTTATTAAACTTCTTCTTTTTATATTTTTAAATTCAATATTAACTTATGTTAATAAAATCAAAAGAGATTAAATTAAACACATCTAAACAATTTGAGATAATTGACATCACTTCTAAAATCAATAAAGAAATAGCTAATTTTAATTTTTGCAACGGAATAATAAATATCTTCTCAAAACATTCCACATCAGCTATTGCTGTAAATGAAAATGAAAAAGGTCTTCTTAAAGACTTTGAATTTGCATTATCTAATTTGATTGATGATGATTATAGCTATAATCATGATTTGATTGATAATAATGCCTCTTCTCATTTAAAAAGTTTAATATTGTCTTCTAGTGAAACCGTTCCTGTTAAAAATTCAAAAATTGATTTAGGAACTTGGCAATCATTATTTTTTATAGAATTAGATGGTCCTAGAAGGAATAGAAAAATTGTTTTAACATTGGTTGGAGAGTAATAGAAATAGTCAATTATTAATTTCCGCGTTGGCCAAGTGACTGAACTTGACCAACCGCACCATATAATTTATCTTTTACTAAATTTTTTTATTTTTATTGTGTGAACGGGGGTAAGTCCACAAAATACTATTTATATGGTCGTATATTTAAAGTTTATCGTTTATTTGACCTTATTTTTGTAATTAGAGGTCAATATTATCATTTCAAAGCAATTTTACAAAAAAAGAGAAATATTATAGAATTTTATAAAAATTCTATTTCGAATCCAATAACTGGATAATCTAATGTAAAATTAGTAATGACTTCTGGTGAAATCTCGCCATAGAATCCCTGAATATCGCCATTTATAGATCTGCCGTAAACATTAGCTACTCTTCCAGGAATGAATGTTGGATTATCACTATCGGAGCTTTCCATACTATATCCTAAATTTTCAAGAATACTGGTTATAACAGATTTGATTTCAGTAAAATTCGCTGCCGAATGACAAATCAAACCAGCTAATTTTTTAGACGTAGTAGTTTTATTTTCAGTTGAATCATCTAAATAAAGAACATCTCCAATCTCAAAGATTTTTTGAGGTAAATCTTCATGTTTGTTGTTTTCTAAAAATTCCATTAAACTGTTAATTAAGCTAGTTCTAATCATAGTTCCTTCAATTGTAATAGGTCTAGCTACCTGCACATGATCTTCTTCCTCTTGAAGCATTTTTTCATAATGGGCAGTTTCACTAGTAAGCATGAGACTCATTACTTCTTGGAATCCTAATCCGACCATAACTTCTCTTATAAGCTTTTCTGAGGTAAACCATTTATGTGGATAAGCTACAGTTGCAACATTTGGCAATTCTCCATTTATTTCTTTAATTCTATATTGGATAGCTATATTTTCAACAATATCCACTTCATGGAGAATATCTGTTCTGTAAGATGGAATGTAAACTTTCAAAGTGTTTTCATCAAGGATATCACTATTAAATCTTGCTTTTAACAATAGTTCTTTGATGTCTTCTGCATTCAAGTCAGTTCCGCCGATTAATTCATTAGCTACATCAACATGGACTTCCCCAACTTGAGGTGTTAAATCTGGTGTTACAACGGTTTTATCATTGTATACTACTTCCATACTTTTTATTTTCCCACCTACTTCTGCAAATGAGCTACAGATTATATTTAAGGTTTGTTTAACTGCTTTTTCATCAGTTCCAGTTACATCTACAATAATATTTTTAACATCTTCAGTTAGTTTGGTAAGTTCTCCATTAATAATTGGTGGCATTGAAAGAACATTATTGTTTTTATCAAGAATTAAAGGATATTTATCATAATCTTCAATTAGATGAGCATATTTAACTCCTTTTTCATGTTCTTTTAATATTTCTTCAGGAGTCATAGGCGCATCTGTTTCAAGAGCTATAAATGAATTTTCGTCTTTTCCAGTGGCAATATATTTGTATGGAGCTTCTACAGCATCAGAATTATGAATACCAATAGCTACTTTCTTACGGTCACGACCAATTACCCAGTGAAGGTTTTCTTGAAAATCCATGACATATTTAAGTTTATCACCGCTTAAATCAACATTTTCAATTTTTGCAAATCCTATATATGGTCTAATATCTCCCACATCTTTATCTACTTCTACAGTTTCTCCAGATTCTTCTACTTCATATTCTGGAAGACCTATTTCTTGACCTATAAATCCTTTAAATGATCTGGCTACTCCTTCTACTGAAAGATTATCTGGACGGTTCGGGAAGAACTCTACTTTAATCTCCTCATCATTAAAGTCTTCAATATCACTTGCCATCATTGGTAATGTGTCTATTAATTCATCTTGCTCCATATCTATTCCTAAATCTTTTAAATCTTGATATTTGAATGTAATAACTGGCATTTAATAGTTCCTCCTAAATTCCATATATCGCCATAAAGAATATTGATTCGATTACAAAATGTAATGCTCTATGCTCTGCTTCATTCATTTTAACATTACTGAAGAATAATGTATGAGTTATATCTATGATTAGATGAATAAAAGCAGCTAAAATTCCTACTCTAAAACTTAAAAATACAGCTGACAACACTAAAAAGTGGAATAATGCTTCTAATAATTCGTGAATTAACCATGCGGTTATATTTGAGTCAACAGAATTATATACAATTCCTCCAAATAAGATGTAGAAATTGCTAAAAAGCTTCCAGACAATCTGTGTATGAATGATATCACTTATAGCTAGTACAAGTGCAATATAAAACCATAATAATTCCATTATTTTTACAGTCCTTTTGAATCAATAAATAAGTAAGAATATAGTTATTATTTATAATATAGTTATCTATAAAAAACGAGAATTAAAAATTAGTAATTTATAATTTTCTGTATTTGATCTAGTAATGATGGATTTTATGGCAGTATTCTTCCCATATTGGATATAGGATATCTTTATAGTCAAAATTACCCTACTTGAATCTATAGCTAATCTTAAAAATCAATATGCTTCTGTAATTTTTGATATATATTTTACAGTTATTTGATTTATTGGTGATGATTTTATTTCTCAAGTATATTTATATATAATAAATCATGTTTGATTTATAGATAAAAAGATCCAGATTTTTTCAAATGGAATTATATTTAATTATTATTTTTATAGTTCATTAGCTCTATTTTAATTAATATTTAATGGTATAATTTCATTAGAACTATTATTAATGGTAAATGATGAAAATCTAAAATTATTCATTAAATTAATCCTCATTATTGGACTCAATTTTTTTTTATTTTTTTTAAAGATTTATTTACTTGTTTTTATATAATATTAATGGGGTTTAAGAAAATGGATATAATGAATATGTTATGGCAATTTGGTATTCTTGCAGCAGTCCTTGTTTTCGGAGTTAAAATAGGACTTGCTTCTGGAATGGCTAATTTGTCTAAAAAATTATTTGCAATTATCTGTATCTGTTATGGTGCTGGTGTTTTAATAATTTCCAGTATTGCCTCTATGTTTTCAGATCAGATTGTTACAGCTATTTACTCATACAATACCTTATTCTACATTGCTATGGCTACTGTAATGATTACTGCAGGTCTTTTAACAATTAGAGAATGGAAAGTTCATGGAAAAAATACAAGCAAAGCTACTAGTATGGCTATTATAGCTCCTTGCCCATGTTGTTTTGGATCAATTGTAGCTAGTATTCTGATTGTGGGTCCGGCTATTGGAATGGGTTCTTTTCATTTAAGTGTAATTGTCTCTATTGCATTGGTTTTGGTAATGCTCGTGACTTATTTTGCTTCAAATGTTATAGTTAAAGTTATCAAAAAACCTTATCCTATTGTCTTAGGAAATTTCATGCTATTTTTAGGTGCTTATTTCTTATTATCTTCAATTGTAATTCCAAATATTATAAATATTCTTTCAAATGGATCAGAAGGACTTTCTCTATCTTCCCCTGATACTATTATCGCATTTATTGTGTTTGTTGTGCTTCTGGTTATTGTAGGAATATTCTTGAACAAAGAAGGAGAGAGTCTTTTAAGATAAAAATGGTGATTATTTATGAATTCAACAATTCCCGGAAGTGAATATTTAACAGGAACATTGGATGTGATTTCACAAAGCCTATCAATTCCTGTACTTATTATTCTATTAATTTTAGTGATTATCTCAATTGTAGTTCTTGGAGGATTTATTTCAGAATATACTTCAAGAAAGAAAATCAGTGTTAAAACAGTTTCAGATGGGATATTCAGCATTAGTTCAGCTAGCTCAACAGAAGATTTAATAAATATTATTGGAAACATGAACATTCCAAAATCTCAAAAAAGGGTTTTAACTGAAATGGCAGAAACTGGAGATTTGGATAAGTTTTCAAGAGAGGCATTGGCCCGTAAGCTAGTTGAAAATGAGGAAGAAAAAATTGACAAGTCCTTAGAAAAAACTGATATTATTACTCGTATTGGTCCTACTTTAGGTTTGATGGGTACTTTGATTCCAATGGGTCCTGGTCTTGCAGCTTTAGGCTCTGGGGATATCAATGTTCTTGCACAGTCTTTAACTGTAGCATTTAACACTACTATTGTTGGTATAGGTTGTGGTGCATTATGTTATGTAATATCCAAAATCAGAAGAGGATGGTATGATAAATACATATCCGACTTGGATGCACTGTCTGATGCAGTTCTAGATTATATGAACAGATAAAAGTGATTCTTTATGGTAAGAAGAAAATACAGAAGACGTAGGAATCGCCAGGAAGAAGATCCTATGGCTGGAACATCAAACCTTGTTGATGCAATGCTTGTAATTGCTGTAGGCTTCCTTATCTTCGTAGTAATGAGTTGGAATATGCAGGGAGTAATATTTTCAGACATGTCTCAAGAGGAAAAACAGAAGACTATGGAAGCTATGAAACAGGTTAGTGAAGTTAACCAGGGTGAGGAGCTGGATGATGCACCTGACGTTTCCAATAGCTCAGGACAAGGGTATACTGAGATGGGTAAAGTCTATAAAGATCCATCGACAGGCAAACTGATTTTAGTTGAAGGTTAAACTCCTTCAATCTCTTTTTTTTATAGCTATAACTTATTTTTTCATAAGACAAATTCCTTTGTGAAAATGCAAACTTTTAAATTTTTTATTTTACATATTTATATGATATATGAAAAATTTATGAGGTTCATTGATTATGTCACAAAAGGAAATCCCAAAAGATTATGATTTTAAAAATGAAAAGAAATGGGAAAAGAAATGGGAAGAAGAAGATATTTATAAATTCATTGGGGATGGAACAAGACCAAGATATATTATCGATACTCCGCCACCTTACCCAACAGGTTCAATTCACTTAGGTCATGTATTAAATTGGGTTTACATTGACATGAATGCTCGTTACAGAAGATTGAAAGGTAAAGATGTATTATTTACTCAGGGATGGGATTGTCACGGCCTTCCTACTGAAGTTAAAGTGGAAGAGACTCATGGAATCAAGAAAAATGATGTTTCAAGAGCTAAATTTAGAGAATTCTGCGTTGAGCTTACAACTGAAAATATATCTAAAATGAAGAATCAGATGCAGGCTTTAGGATTTTCACAGGACTGGAGTCGCGAATTCATCACAATGACTCCTGAATACATGTACAAAACCCAATATTCCTTTTTAAAAATGTATGAGGAAGGTCTAATCTATCAGGGAATCCACCCAGTTAACTGGTGTCCTCGTTGTGAAACAGCTATTGCATTTGCAGAGGTTGAATACTCTGACAACCAGACAAATCTCAATTATGTTAACTTCCCGCCAGCTCGTGAGGATTACTATGAAGATATTGCTACATCAAAAGAGTCAGGTAAGGTTGCAGAACCAGATGAAGAAGGTGTTTTAATTGCAACAACCAGGCCAGAATTAATGTCTGCATGTGTAGCTGTTGTAGTTCATCCGGATGATGAAAGGTATGGTCATTTAATCGGTAAATATGTGGAAGTTCCTCTGTCTTGTCAAAAGGTAAGAATCATACCTGACGAAGAAGTTGATCCTGAATATGGTACTGGTGCAGTAATGGTATGTACTTTTGGGGATAAAACTGATGTAGCATGGGTAAATAAACATAATCTTGAAGTTATTGATGCTATTAGTGAACAAGGAATACTTACTGAAGCCGCTGGAAGATATGAAGGTATGGATTTACAAACCTGTAAAAAACAAACTATTGAAGACCTTAAAAATGAAGGTTATCTTTTAAAACAGGAAGTTGTAGACCAGAATGTAGGTCAATGCTGGAGATGCAAAACTCCTATTGAAATTCTTGTTAAAAAACAATGGTTCGTAGCTGTACGTGAACTAATAGATAAAACCAAAGAAGCTGCTGAAGAGATGAACTGGGTTCCAGAACACATGAAAAGCAGAATGATTAATTGGGCAGATTCAATGGAATGGGACTGGTGTATTTCAAGACAAAGAATATTTGCAACTCCAATTCCTGTCTGGTACTGTAAAGACTGTGGAAAAGTAATTTTACCTGATGTTGACCAGTTACCAATTGATCCAACTGTAGACAAACCGAAACATCCTTGTGAATGTGGTTGCGAAGAATTTATTGGCGAAGAAGACGTTTTAGATACATGGATGGATAGTTCTATTTCACCATTATCTATTGCAGGATGGCCTAATGAAGGTTATATGGATAATTTTCCAGCCAACATTCGTCCACAAGGCCATGATATTATTAGAACATGGGCATTTTACACTACACTTCGCTGTCTAGCTTTAGAAGGGGAAAAACCATTTGATGATATTGTAATTAATGGTATGGTATTTGGTGAAGATGGGTATAAAATGAGTAAATCTAGGGGAAATGTAATAGCTCCAGATGATGTAATAGCAGAATATGGTGCTGATCCTTTAAGAACATGGGCTGCTAACAGCGTTCCAGGTTCTGATGTAGCATTTGATTGGAAAGACATTAAACATGGTTTCAAATTCCTTAGAAAATTCTGGAATGCATTTAGGTTTATTAGTATGCAGATATTTGACAGTGAAATTACAGAACCATCTATATATGAACCAGTTGATTTATGGATTTTATCTAAACTAAACACATTAAATAAAAAAGTTGATGAAGCATATGCTACTTACAACTTTGCAGATACAATTAGCTCAATTGAAAAATTCATCTGGCATGATTTCTGTGATGAATATATTGAAGCTGTAAAGTACAGATTATACAATGATGATGTATCTGATGAAAGTAGAAACGCAGCAAAATACACTCTTAAGAAGGTTGTAGAAACATCACTTAAACTATTATCACCAATCACACCATTCTTTACTGAAGAAGTCTACCAGTACTTCTCAGATGAATCAATACACAAATCAGCATGGCCTGAAGTAGGAATAATTGATGAAAAAGCTATTGAAAATGGAGATATTGTTATTGAATTAATTGATGAAGTTAGAAGATTTAAATCAAACTCAAAAATCCCATTAAATGCTCCATTGTCAGAAGTCAATATCTTCACTGATGATATGGCTCAGTTATTTGAAGAATTTGCAGATACTATTAAAGGAACTCTTAAAATAGAAAATCTAGCTATTAAATCTGGAAAACCAGAAGTACATGAGAAAATAGTTGAAATCACACCAGATATGGCAAAAATCGGACCTAAATTTAAAGGAGATGCTGGTAAAATAGTAGGATATCTTAAATCAACTCCAATTGAAGAATTAGAATCCTCAATAATGGAAAATGGTGAAATAGCTATTGGAGAACTTGTAGTGGAGGAAGATATGCTAAACATCAAAAAAGAAATTGTAGGAACTTCAGGTAAAAAAGTAGATATATTACAAGCAGAGGAATTAGGAGTTATTCTAGAAGTGATTAGATAATTTCGGTGTTATAATGTCTAATTTAGATAATTCAAAATTGAAAGAGTTAATGCATATCGATCCAGGGGATATGACTGATAAAGATAGGGGAGATTTATTTGATGAACTTAAAAACGCAAATTTATTAGTTCCAGTTAACTTTACCAGTCAACCATCATTTAATACTGATAATTTAGAAGATGGTCAGGCAGTTACTTTAGATGCACCTCTTTCTTTTGAAATTATTAAAATTGAAAGAAACGGATTAAATGTACTTCCTTTGTTTACAGATATAGATGCATCATCACAATTAGGTAATATCAATGTAATAGGATTTCCAGTTAGGGATATTGCAGATTTAATCATCGAGGACGGTAATATTGATGAGATTGTAATTAATCCAAACACAGATTATAGTATTGGCCTTAATGTACAGGCATTTCTTCTTAATTGTCTTGATGATAATCTTAAAAATCTTTTTGATATTGAAGAAGACTTGAAAAAATATAGTATTCCACTAGAACATGATACTGTATTATTTTTAAGAAGTGAAACTCCTTTCATGTTTGAAGAAGCTGAAGATGGAATATTTTCAACTGACGTGCCATTTGGAGCTAGTATGGATGATGTTTGTAATGTCAATTTTAAATATTTAAACAAATTATATATTCCAAAAGGAACCATGTTTCTATATTTATCTAATATCGTGGAAGATGTTACAAAGGAACCTGATGTTTTTTTAGCTCCAAAACTCAAATTTCAGCTTATTAATCAAGACGAAAATACTTTTGAATGGTTGTGTATTGAACAGGATGTTGAATAAGGTGTTATGATGAATGATATTGATAATTCAAAATTAAAAGAATTAATGAAAGATTCTTCAAGAGGTATGAGTGAAAATAATCAAAAAGAATTCTTTAAGGAATTATCAAATGCTTCATTATATCTTCCAGTTGATTTAGATCAAGAAGCATTAAATTTAAATCAAGATACTTTGGAAAAAGGATTAAATGGTGAGATTCCAATCACCCTATCTCCATTCTTATTAAAACAGGAAGATGGTAAAACAATTCTTCCTTTATTCACTGATAAAGATGAAAGTGATAAATTGGAGCACCATATTTTTGTTTCTATTGGAACTTTGGAAATAGCTAAACTTTTAGTTGATAATAAGGACATTTATGGGGTTATTATTAACCCGACTGATGTAGACGGTGTTGGAATAAGTACTGACTCATTTTTAGGTTTTGTTGGTTCAACTAAAATCAAAGAATTTTCCGATTTCGTTGTTAAAAATTCAAGACCTTTAAAATCTGAATCAAGATTTTATTTAAGAGAAGTAGCTCCTTTAATGAAACAAATGTCTAAAGATGGTATTTACACATCTGAATTACCTTTTAATGTTTCTTTTAAGGATAATTTTGATGAAAACTGCAAATATCTTAATATTTTGATTTTTCCTAGAGGTATGAGATTTTTATATGTTGGTAATATAGGAGAATTTAGTGATTCTATTTTTCCACCTACACTTAAATTCAAATTAATAGAAGAAGATGGAAATACTTTCACCTGGAAATGTATTAGTCAGGAATTAGGTCCTGCGAAAAAAAGAAATAATATTATGTTTTATTTAATAGCTATTGTTCTTATTGTAGTTATTATCTTTATTTTAATACAATTCTTTGCTTGATTTTAAAAAAGGATTTGTTGGAGATAGACAATATCTTAAATAATGCTTTCAATTAGTTTTAAATCATTTCCACGAATACATACTAATTTTCCATATTTTACATACTCAAAGGCATATTTATATTGAGTACTATTGATGAAATATCCTTTTTGATCATTTATTGTTGTTGATGTACCTGGGTGATCTTTATCAAGAGCGTCTTCGCTAAATACTTGCTTTCCTGTTGGACTTGAAACGTCAATAACTATTTTGTTTCCTTTATTGTCTTCATATACCTTTAAATTATAATCTATAGAAATATGGGGATTGGAGTTGTTTCCAGTATAATTAAGTATTTTATCTGAATATTTCTCATTAAACTGGTTGGGAATAGTAAATTTTACTCCTCCCACATCCACATGTTTATCACCAAACATGTATACGCAAGATATTGCAATAATTATAATTACAGCAATTACTATAAAAAGATGTTTTTTGTTAATGTTTTGAAACCTATTGGGAAGTTTAAAGTTTCTTTTTGGTTTTTTTGACTTAGTCTGCGGTGCTCTTTTTTTATTTAATCTTCTAAGGGGAAATCTACACTTATTACAGTAAGTTGCACTATCCTTATTTTTAGCTCCACATCTTGGACATCTAATCAATATTGCTCCTCCTTAACTAAATATAGATATGGATGTTATAAAATATTAAGTCTATTATTTTAGTTAAATTTATTAAAAATTTTTAATAAAATATAATATAATGAATCTTAAAGCAAAAAACATTAAATCTGAAATATCTGGAACTGTTAAAGCTCCTCCTTCTAAAAGTTATTCTCATAGAGCCATTATTCTCGCTTCATTAGCTGAAGGAACTTCAAAACTTTTTGACATGCTTTTTTCTGAAGATACAATTTCATCAATAAGGGCGTGTAAAGCACTTGGAGCTAAAATAACTAAAAAAACAGATTATTTAGAAGTTATTGGAACATCCAGATTACACAATAAACAAACAGGATCCATTAATCTAGAAAACTCTGGAACTACATTAAGACTAATAACTTCAATAGCTGCTTTAGCTGATAATGAAACAATTTTAACTGGAGATTCATCTCTTCAAACAAGACCAATGGAACCTCTTTTAGAAGCTCTAAAACCATTAGGGGTTAAGACATCATCTGTTAATGGTAAAGCACCTATTACAATAAAACCAGGTTATAAAGGAGGGTCTACAAATATCCATGGAAATATCAGTTCTCAATATATTTCTTCAATAATTATTTCGTCTCCCCTTTCAAAGCAAGGGGTAAATCTTACAGTTTTTCCAGAATTTAAATCAAAACCTTATGTAGATATGACTTTAGACATTATGGAGAAGTTTGGAGTAACTATCGATGAAAATTCATTTACCAAACATGAAAGCTGTGATAAATCAATGAAAGAATGTGAATTTGTCCATTATGAAATCAAAAAACAGGATTACAAACCAACAGAATATACAGTTGAAGGTGATTATTCATCTGCATCTTATCTTTTAGCTGCAGCTGCAATAGCTGGAGGAAACATTAAAGTTAAAAATCTTTTTAAAGACTCAAAACAGGGCGATAAGGTTATTTTAGATATTCTTGAAAAAATGGGTTCAAAAATCAATAGAAATGAAGATTCAGTTGAGATTTCATCAGATGGTAATCTTAAAGGAATAGATATTAATCTTTCAAACGCTCCTGATTTACTAATAACTGTAGCTATTTTAGCTGCATTAGCTGATGGAACAACAAATATTACTGGAGTTAAACATGCTAGAGTTAAAGAGACAGATAGGATAGACACAACCTGCAGAGAACTTGAGAAATTGGGCTGTGAACTTGAAGAATTTGAAGATGGAATGTCAATTACTGGAGGAATTCATGGAGGAGAAGTAGATTCTCATGGTGATCATAGATTAGCTATGGCATTTTCTTTAATTAATTTAAAACATCCATTAACAGTTACTAATGGAGAAGTTTTCGATGTTTCTTTTCCTAACTTTATTGAAGCTATGGATAGTATAGGTTTAGAACTGGAACTTGTGGAGGATTAAGTAATGAAGTCTCAAGAAGAAATAAAAAATATTATTGATGGTTTAGATGGAATTTATGATTTAAGATTTTTTGAAGATAAAGATCCTTACAGGGTTTTAATCAGAACTATTCTCTCCCAAAGAACTCGTGATGAAAATACGGATAAAGCTACAGCCAATCTTTTTTCTGTTTATAAAGACATCAATGAAGTTGCTGATGCACCTATTGAAGAAATTGAAAAGCTAGTCCGTCCAGCCGGTTTTTATAGGGTAAAAGCAGGAAGAATTAAAGAAGTATCCAATATTTTGATTGATCAGTTTGGAGGTAAAGTTCCAGATAATATGAAAGAACTCTTATCTCTTCCAGGTGTGGGTCGTAAAACAGCCAATTGTGTTCTTGTTTATGCATTTGAAGAACCGGCTATTCCAGTTGACACTCATGTTCATAGAATATCTAATCTGTTAGGTTTGGTTGACAATACTAAAAACCCTGAAGATACTGAGGAAGAATTGATTAAAATAATCCCTAAAGAGGATTGGCTAGTTTTAAATGATTATATGGTCCAATTTGGACAAACAATCTGTAAACCTAATAATATGCAATGTGAAGTTTGTCCTATAGCTGAATATTGCGATTACCATAATGGCCATTGAATTGATATGACAAATATCTTTAGTTAAAATAAATTTTAAATAGTTATAACAATATAATTTAAATATTATAATGTTGGTAACTATTGTTATATTAAAACAAGATGAAGTGTCAGGATGTTTAATACGATTAAAGATGAAATTAAAGGGATTAAAGAAAGAGATCCAGCAGCTAGAAGTACATTAGAAATATTCTTATGCTATCCTGGATTTTGGGCTTTAATGCTCCATAGGTTTAGTCATTATTTATGGAACCATGGTTTTAAATTATGGGCTCGTATAAATTCCAATTGGATTAGATTTCTTACAGGTATTGAAATACATCCTGGTGCAACAATTGCAAGACGTGTTTTTATAGATCATGGAATGGGTATTGTTATTGGTGAAACAGCAGAAGTTGGTGAAGATGTTTTAATATATCAGGGAGTAGTGCTTGGAGGTACATCTACAAATAAAGGAAAAAGACACCCTACAATTGAAAAAGGGGTTGTAATAGGTGCTGGTGCTAAAATAATGGGTAATATTACAATTGGAGAATATTCTAAAATAGGAACTGGTGCAGTTGTATTAAAAGATGTTCCATCATACTCAACCTGTGTTGGTGTTCCAGGCAGAATCGTCAAGAAAAAAGGTGAACATAAACAAGAAATTGACCTTGAACATGGAAACCTTCCTGATCCACTTGCTGATGTCATTAAATCCATTTATGAACATCAAAAAATAAGTGACGAACAAATTAAAGTTTTATATGAAAAAAATAAAATATGTATTATAAATGAGGAAATAGAGGAATAGGAGAATTTAATATGAAACCTCCATGTGAAATTGTTGTATGGTATGTTATACCAGCTATCAGATCAGAACTTGCAAAAGACTTATTGGCATTGGGAATGAAACAAAAAGAAGTATCTAATTTAATGGACATTACTCAGCCTGCGGTTTCCCAGTATATTACTGATAAAAGAGGTAGTGAAGTTAAACTTAATGAGAGAGTTAAGGATTTAATCGCAGAATTTGCTAAACAGTTAGTTGATGGAACAGCTACAAAATCTGACATTATTGGTAGGACATGTACTATTTGCAAACAAATTGAAACTAAAGACGTTTTGGAACAATTAGGATTATCCCAAGATGATCTTGGGGAAGACTGTCAAGCTTGCATGGGCTCTGAAATTGTTCATTAAATTTATTTTTTGAGGTTATTTATTATGGAAATTTATTCAACACTAATTAGGGATAAGCAAAGTTTAGAGACTATTAACGATAATAGAATCAACATGTTTGTTTGCGGTCCTACTGTTTATGACGATGCGCATATTGGTCATGGAAGAACATACATATCCTTTGATACAATAAAAAGATATTTAGAACATATTGGATATGCTGTTTTTTATCTTCAAAATATTACTGATGTTGATGACAAAATTATAAATAGAGCTAAAGAAACAAACCAAGAACCACTTGATATAGCTAGAAAATATGAGAAGAGATATATTGAAGATATGCATAAGTTAAATGTTTTTGGTGTTAATTTATTTGCAAGAGCTACTGATCACATGCCTGAAATCATTGACCAAATTGAAAGATTAATAGAATTAGGTTATGCTTACGAGACTGAAGATGGTATTTACTTTGAAATAGCAAAATTTCCAGAATTCGGTAAACTTGCAAATAGAAAACCAGAAGAATTAGAATCTCACCGTGAAATAGCTAAAACAACCAAAAAAAGTCAAAATGACTTTGCACTATGGAAAAAAAGAGAAGATAAAGATGAAATAACTTGGGATTCCCCATGGGGTAAAGGAAGACCTGGTTGGCATATAGAAGACACAGCTATTACAGAATACTACTTTGGACCGCAATATGATATTCATGGGGGAGGATTAGACTTAATTTTCCCTCACCATGAAGCAGAAATCACTCAGATGGAATCCGTATCTGGAAAGGCTCCAATGGTAGAATTTTGGCTTCACACAGGATTTTTAAATGTGTCTGGAGAAAAAATGTCAAAATCTCTAAATAACTTCATAACAATAAGAGAATTGCTTGAAGAAGTAGAACCAGATACATTTAGATTCTTTGTACTGTCTACACATTACAGAAGTCCAATAGACTTCTCAAAAGATAATCTACACCAAGCAGAAGCTACACTAAATAGAATTAGAAACTACTATGCAAGAGTAGCTGAAAAAGCAACTGGCAATAATGGAGAATCAGAATTTTTAAACCAATATTCAGACAAATTTTATACTGCAATGAATGATGACTTTCACACTCCAAGAGCTATTAAAAGTATTTTTAACTTAATTAATGCTACAAATTTCGATGAATTATCTGAAAATGATTTTACAGCTATTAAAAACTTTTTAGATACAGTAAGCGATATTTTTGGAATTAGTTTTGTTATAGAAGAAGATAACGGTTCATCAGATGAGTTATTAGAATTAATTGGAGATATAAGAACCCAATTAAGAAGTGAAAAACAGTATGATTTATCTGATAAAATAAGAGATAACCTTAATGAATTAGGTTATGAAGTAAATGATTAAATTAGAAATCATTCACTTCTTTTTTTTAAATTTGAAAGATTATTATAACTCTTTAGCTATTTTTTCAATTTCTTTAATTGCTTCGGAAAGTTGGGAACTTTCACCTTTACCTGTAGCTCCACGAGCAATAACAGTACCAACAACTTCCATTCCCATGTAACCAAACGGCATTGTAACCATAGAGTTTATATAATCCCCATATGAATTACTTGAGTCAGCTTGGGTATAAATTTGAACTACTTTTGTTCCTTTTAATGTTTTATCTGGATTTTGTGATACTTGATAAAATCTGTCAATTAAAGTTTTTGCCTGAGCACTCATTTGGCCATAGTAGATTGGGCTTGAGAAAATAAAAAGGTCTGCGTCTCTCATTTCATCAATGATTTCGTTTATATCATCATTTGCAATACAGTCTCCTTCTTGACATTTTTGACAAGCAAGACAATATTTAATATCAAGATCTTGTAAGAAGTAAATATCTTTTTCTCCTTCAAGTTTTTCTACAAGTTCGTTTACTAAAATGTCACAGTTTCCCTCTTTTCTAGGGCTTCCTATAACAGCTACAGTTTTCATAATATTCCCTCCTATTAATGGTAATTTTATAAAAACTCTTTTATTAATTTATCTTAAAAAAATGTTTATATATGATGAGAAATTAAATAAATTATTGAAATTGAAATTTAGGAGATTTTAATATGACAAAAGTTGGACAAATTTATAAATGTAATGTATGTGGAAATGTTGTTGAAGTTTTGGATAATGGTGTAGGCGAATTAGTTTGCTGTAATCAACCAATGGAAGAATTAATAGCACAAACTGAGGGTGAAGTAGCAGCTAAACATGTACCTGTTGTAGAAATTGATGGCAGTGCAGTTTCTGTAAAAGTTGGAGAAGTACAACACCCTATGGAAGAAGAACATTCCATCAGATATATTGAATTAATTGTTGGTGAAGAAAGGCTTATTGAGAATTTAGAGCCTGGTGAACTTCCAGAAGCAACTTTCATCGTAGATGAAAAAGTTCTCGCAGACAATGACATTGTAGTAAGAGAATACTGTAATGTACATGGTCTCTGGGAATGTTAAGTTTTAAGAAATCCTCTTAAAACTTTCATTTTTTAAAAAAAATAGAAAAATGATAAGATAAATTAATCTTATCATTGAATTTAACTTATTTTAACCCCAATACACATCTCCCGATCCTGAAGATGAACCACTTCCAGAACCTGATCCTGATTCAGAAGAGGAGCCAGTTCCAGAACCGGAATTACTTGGTTTATTAGTGTTTCCAGAACCTGAACTTGATCCTGATGTGGAACTACTTCCACTAGATTGCTGATTGTTGGAACTTTCTGTTTTAGTACTTGTGTCTTGTTTATCTAAATTATTTGAATTAGTATTAGATTCATTTGTATCGTTTTTATCTAAATCATCAGAAGGATTATTTGTAAATTTAGCACTGTTTGCAACATGAATTAAAATATCCAAATCAGAACATGAAATAAGGATTGTCTCATTAGTATCATTATTCTCAATTAGAACACTGTAAACTCCAGTTTTTTCATCTTGGTATACTGAAGTCCCATTTTCATATATTTGTTTAGTGTTTTTAAGTTCATTATCTTTTAGAGAATCAACAACATCAGTATTATTATAACCTGTAATGTTTAAATTATGTTGTTTATCATAATAATGAAAAACACCATCTTCTTTATTGTCTACTGCATCATTAGAAACAGGAACAGATAAAGTACAGCTATTACTTACTTGTAGGTCTGTATATTGAATCTGAGAGTTAGAAGATGAGTAAACAATCATTCCTGCACAAATAATAAGAATAATTATTATTAGTGCAATGATTAATTTATTAGTTTTCATAATAGTTATTTATATAAGACTTCATTATATTTATTTTTCCTATTTTAATATCAGTTTAATCATTTTTTTATCATATATTTGAATATAATAACATTTGACTTAAACATTAAAATAATTGTGATAATTTCTTAAATAAAATTATAATAACTTTATCGTCTGATATTGGAGCGTTTTTTTATTAATTTTTCTTTTAAGAGAAAAGAATTTTCATTCTTTTCTTTTTTTTATCTATAATTTGTATAGGGGTTTTTATATAACTTTTTTATAGTTGATGAAATATAGTATAAAATGTTTATGAATTTAGTAAGAATTTTAGGAGTTTTTTTACATGATGCAAGACTGTCCAAAATGTAAAGGAAAAGGTTCCGTCCTTGTAGGATATAAAGAATGTAGTAGTTGTGGCGGAACAGGATATGCAGATTCCTTTGAAATGGAAAATCATTTTAAAGGTGTTAATAGTAAAGCGGCAGCTAAATTTGATTTAGGAGCAGACCAAGATATACCATGTGAGATTTGTAATGGAAAAGGACAAATTGCAGTATATGAAGATTGTGATTACTGTAATGGAAAAGGCGAAATTAGTGTTTGTAAAACATGTGGTAAACCTATTGATCCTAAATTTGAAGTTTGTAGAGACTGCCATATTAAAATGCAAAAAGATAAAGCTAAAAAGGAAAGTGAGAAAGTGGATGTTTATGTTATTGACTCATTATGTAAAATGAGCGATATTAATAAAGAACATCTTTACAAAGGTAAGATTACAAGAGTAGAGAAATATGGGGCTTTTGTTACATTAAATAACAATGTATGGGGTTTAATGAGGTGCAATACTTCAGGATATAATGTTGGAGATGAGGTAATTGTTAGAATAACTGCTCTTAAACCAAGAGAACATAAAATAGACATGGCTCCTGCAATTACTAATAATTATAATATTAAAAAATTAACTAAAAAGATTCCAAGAACAAGAATTGCTGATCTTCAGGACAATATGAGTAAAGTGGTTCGTATTAATGGTGAAGTTCAACAAATTCAACAAACATCTGGCCCAACTATATTTACTATAACTGATGAAACTGGAGTTACTTGGGTAGCAGCATTTGACCAAGCTGGTGTACGAGCATATCCTGATATTGAAGTAGGAGATGCTATTGAAGTTATAGGGGATGTTAATGAACATAGTGGAAAAACTCAAATTGAAAATCAATCTTTAACTAAATTAGAAGGTGAAAAAAAGGAAAAACTTTCTGCATTGATTGAAGAAGCATTAGATAAAAAATCTGAACCTGAAGACGTTGATTTCTTAGTTAAAAGTGATGTTTTAAACAGATTAAAACCAAAAATGAGGGAAGCTGCTAAAAAAATAAGAAGAGCTATTTTAGATGGTAGAACTATATTGATAAGACATCATGCAGATGCTGATGGAATTTGTGCAGGAATAGCTATGGAAAAAGCAGTACTTCCATTGATTGAAAAAGTAAATCAAAGTAACGATGCTCAATATTATTATTTTAAACGTTCTCCCAGCAAAGCACCATTTTATGAACTTGAAGATGTTGTAAAAGATTTATCATATGCTTTAGAAGACCAAGATAGACATGGTCAAAAATTACCATTAATTGTACTTTTAGATAATGGATCAACTGAAGAGGATATTACTGCTTTAATGCAAGCTAAAATATACGATATTGAAGTTGTTGTCATTGATCATCATTTTCCTGGAGAACTCTTAACAAAAGACGAAGAGGATGGAGAAATTTATGGTGCTACAGTTGCCGTAGATGAGTATGTTGATGTTCATGTAAATCCGTATCTTGTAGGTGGAGATTCACAATTAACAGCTGGAGCATTATCTACTGAGGTAGCTCATATTATCAATCCTGAAATAAAAGGCACAATTAAACATTTACCAGCTATTGCAGCATTAGGAGATCATGCAGATTGTGGTGAAGTCTATCAATATTTGGATATTGCAGCTGAAAAAGGATTTGATAAAGAGCATGCAGCAAAAGTAGCTGAATGTATTGATTTTGAAGCATATTTCCTTAGGTTTATGAATGGTAGAGGAATTATGGATACTATTGTCGGTATTGATAATGTTGATAAGCACGGTAAAATGATTGAAGCATTATACAAGGAGTATCAAAAAAGAGTTAACACACAACTTAAGGCAGCTCTTCCGAATATTGAAAAAACACAATTTGATAATGGTATTTACTTTAATTTAATGGATGTTGAGAAATTTGCACATAAATTCACCTTCCCTGCTCCAGGTAAAACATGTGGTTTTGTCCATGATAGTGTTGTAAAAGAATTAGGTGAGGATAAACCTATCATTACTCTTGGTCATGGTCCTGATTTTGGAGTTATAAGAGCTACTGATGCAGTTAATGAACAATTTGGATTTAGTGTAAATACAATTGTTTCTGAGCTTGCAGATGACATTCCATCAGCAGGTATTGATGGTGGTGGTCATGAATGTGCTGGTTCAATTAAATACTTGGAAGGATTGAATAATGAAGTATTAGGGGATTTTGTAGATAAAATTAAGAATTTACAAAAGAACTGATTGTTAGAGGTTTTAATTTAATATTTAAAACCTTTTATTGTTTATTTAAAAAAGTATATTCAAGTTTTTTAAAGAGTTTTAAAAATAAGAAAGGCGTGTTTAATGCTCTACAGTAAAGTAAGCATATAAACTTTTAGAATTAATTTTTTGATATGTTAAAAGTAAAAATATATATTTATTGAAGCTTTTTAGAAGTTTTTTTATTATTCCTCTTTTTCGGTTATATTTTCGAGTACTTCTTTACCAGTATCAGTAAGACGATATAATCTACCTTTTCTGGCTTCTTCGTTAATACATTCTACTATTTCTTTACCTTTTAGTTCGCTTAAAACTTTAGAGATATGATTTGTTCTAATACCACTATCTTTAGCAATATTGGTAGGTATTTTAACATCTTCTCCAATAGATCTTAAAGTTTTTTCACGATATTTAGAAATTTGAACATAGGAAGTTAATTTCAATAATTCATCTTCTTCTCTAACCATGATATCCCAGTTTTATTTATTTTTTTAAATAATTTAAATTAATTATATTTTTTACTTTTAAAACAATTTTTTATTATATCTTGGTAATTGAATACCACATATCCTATGTTCTTAATATTTTTTTCATATCTTATAAATATTACTATTGTGTGATTATTTGTTACTTAATTGGTATCAGTTTATTAAATAATGATAGGTTAAATTTTTATATTTATTTTAGATTTATTTCCCTGTTAATAAAAAGATATATAAAATGTTAAAATAATATTAATAATTATATCATATCTTTTTTTGTTTTATTTTAAATACAATTAAAGTAATTTGATATTTTTTTTTATTAAAAAAATAAAAGGGTAAATAGAAAAATGAAATGTCCTAAATGTGGTTCTGAAAATAAGCCTAATGCTAAATTTTGCAGTAGCTGTGGCTATAACTTAAAAGAAAAGATTATCACTAATTTCAATGATAATTCTTCTAATAAAAAAAACAATAATGCAATAATCATTATTGCTGCTACAGTTATTATTATCATTGCCATTGCATTGTTTACTGCTTATAGTGTAGGCGTATTTGACTCAAATAGTCATCAAACAATTGATAATCAACAAAATATAAATAATGATGTAAGTTCAGTATCATTATCTGCATTTCCAGTAAGTGAAGCTCCAAATTTAGCTGCACAAATTGGTAAAACTGGTGATGCAAGTAATGTTCAGTTTAAAGGAGTGTCTTTAACTAAAGCACAAGTTCTATATATTTTAACAAAATCAATATCTTTAATTGGTAGTGGTCATAAGGATTCTACAATAAATGTAGGTTCTTATTCTTATGCTCCTCATCCTTCTGGAGGTCACAGTCCTTGTACTATTAGCAGTTCTCAATATGTAGATATGTGTAATCGTTTTTCATCATGGATAGAGAGAAATAATCAAGTTCCAAATTACGTTGGAATTAATTCTCCGGGTGTTCCTGATGTTTCACCTTCTCAAATGATTAATATGTGTAACAATATATTAATCCAATATAAAAATACTGGAAGTTTGCCTGGAAGTATATTTTTCTAAACTCCCTAACTTTTTTTTTAAATAAATTTATAATATATAAAACTAAACTTTATAGTAATGTTTTTTGATTTAAATATTAAAGGTAAAGATTTAGGGGAAAATATTAAGTTAGCTACTCACTCAAAAAGATATGGGTGGAAGCACGTTAATTTTTCATATTCTCCAGATAATTTTAAAGAAGCTTTAGAAGTTAAAGAAGAGCTTCAAGATCATTTTCATAATGAAATTAGTATTGATTATACATTAGAGATTAAACCGAATAATGTCGAAGATGTTAGAAAACTTACAAGGAAATATAGAAGCCAATCTAATTGTATTTCAATTGTTGGGGGGGATTTAAAGGTTAATAGAGCTTCCTGTGAGAATATTCAGGTGGATGTTTTATCAAGACCCTATTTAAAAAGATATGATTCTGGTATTAATCATGTTCTTGCAAAAGAGGCTGTAAAAAATAATGTAGCTATTGAATTGTGTTTTAAGGATATTTTAAGTAGCTATTTGTCTTATAGATCCAAAATACTAGCTAATTTTAAAGATATTTATTCTCTTCATCGTAAATTTAATTTTCCTTTAATTTTATCTTCAAGGGCGGATTCCATTTTTGATATTAAAGCACCTAATGATTTTAAAGCATTTTTCATCTCTACTGGTTTGAGTGAGGAGGAATTTGTTAAGGCTATGGAATCTTCAAGTAATATTCTTGATTTTAATAAAAATCGTCACAATATGATTTTGAAAGGTGTTAGGAGGATTAAATAATGAAACTTAAGGTTTTACCTCCCACTCTCCGTAAAAATAATCATTATCTTGTATTGGATATATTTTCTCAAGTAGAAATTAATAAAAATGATTTCGTTAATATATGTTGGGATGGTTGTGTTAAATATTTTGGAGAATGTCATACTTCTGATTTTAATTTATGGGTGATGCGTTTTCAGGAAGTTAACTGCAAATCAGATCATTTCTGTTATCAGGCAGTCGTTCGCTGCCAAAGGGGATATGAAGAGGATTTGCGAGTGGCTTTAGCTTGTGTTAATCAGTATAAAAATCACAGAATTTCTATTTTAACAATTGGTATGTCTGGAACTATTAAGGGAGCTGTTGATAAATATTTTGACTGATGCGTATATAAAGTAACCTTTTGTTAGTTTAAAATAGAAACATTTATAAATAGAATTGCATATATATAATTACTGAATTTATGGATATATAAAGAAAAAAATATTTTATCTATCTGCATAATGGGATATGTAGTTATTTAAAATAAATTTAAAGCCATATCATGGAGATGTGGATTTAATTTTTGCATTGTATTTTTAGTAGTAGACTTTTAAAATTATATAAAAATATTTAAAAAGAGGTATTTATATGCAACCTTTACAAAACGCTGGTTATGATAGGGCAATTACTGTATTTAGCCCAGATGGAAGACTTTTCCAAGTTGAATATGCAAGAGAAGCTGTAAAAAGAGGAACTACATCAATAGGAATAAAATGTCCAGAAGGAGTAGTTTTAGCTGTAGATAAAAGAACAACTTCTCCATTAGTAGAATCTAAATCCATTGAAAAATTATTTAGGATTGATGAACACATTGGATCAGCTACCTCAGGTCTTGTTGCTGATGCAAGAGCACTTGTAGAAAGAGCAAGAGTAGATGCGCAAGTTAATAAAATCACTTACTCTGAACCAATAAGTGTGGAAACATTAGCTAAAAAATTATGTGATATGTTACAATTATACACTCAAAATGGTGGAGTAAGACCATTTGGTTCTGCATTAATAATTGGTGGTGTTTACAATGATAAATGTAAATTATTCGAAACCGATCCAAGTGGAGCATTAATAGAATACAAAGCAACAGCTATTGGTGCAGGAAGAAATCAAGTAATAGATGTATTTGAAAACAATTATAAAGATGACATGACTTTAGATGAAGCTATTGAATTAGCTTTAACAGCTATTAATGAAGCTACTGATCATGAAACATCTTCTGACAATGTAGAAATAGCAGTTATTACAAAAAAAGACCCATCATACAAAAAAATTTCTTCTGAAGAAGTACAAAAATATATCGATGAATTAGTTGCAAAAAGAGAAGCAGAAGAAGCAGCTAAAGAAGACTCCGAAGAAAACGAAAACGATGATGAAGAAACTGAAGAATAATATTTAAAATATTAATTGTAAGGAGATTAATCAATGGTAAATGTCGACGAAGCAATAATAGCGAAATATGAATCATATGGTGAACATTTTGAGATTTTAGTAGACGCCGATTTGGCAGCTGAATTTCGAAATCCTGATGGTAAAGATGTTGCCATTGAAGATCTTCTAGCAATTGAAGAAATTTTTAAAGATTCAAAAAAAGGAGATAAAGCTTCTGATGAAGCAATGAACAAGATTTTCGAAACTACTGATCCTTTAGAAGTTTCAAAAATTATCCTTGAAAAAGGAACTGTTCAATTAACTGCTGATCAAAAAAGGAAGATGCAGCAAGATAAAAGAAAGTTAGTTATTAATAAAATTGCTAGAGAGTCTATTAATCCCCAAACTGGACTTCCTCATCCAGTACAAAGAATTGAAAATGCTATAGATGAAGCAAGAGTTAAAATTGATCCTTTTGTAGCAGTAAATCAACAAGTTCAAACAGCTCTTAAAGCTATCAAACCATTAATTCCAATAAGATTTGAAAAGGTTAAAATTGCTGTTCGTCTTCCAGGTTCTGTTGCAGGAAGTGCCTATAATATAATCCATCCATTTGGTGAAATTTTAAATGAAGAATGGCAACAAGATGGTTCTTGGATAGCTATTGTAGAAGTTCCAGGAGGTCTCCAAGACAAATTCAGTGCTAAAATGGCAGAAATATCTGGTGGTGAAGCAGAGACTAAAGCTATTAAATAATCTTGAGGTTTTACAATGATATATGTTGAAAATAAAGATTTGGTTATTCCTGGTGAAGTATTAGCTGATGATGACTATTACTCAGGAAGAGGTACTTTTAAAGAAAACGGCAAAATTTGTTCCTCATTAATGGGTCTTGTTTCTTTAAGAAATAAAAAAATTAGGGTAATCCCATTAAAAAGTAAATATGTTCCTAAAAAAGGTGATGTAGTTATTGGTAAAATTGACGATGTTAAATTTTCCATGTGGGATGTTGATATTAACTCACCTTATTCAGGAATTCTTCCAGCTTTTGAAGTATTTGGAAGAGAAAAAAAAGAACTTAGTAAAGTGTTTGATGTAGGAGATATCCTTTTTTTAAGAGTTATTGATGTTGATGAAGTTAAAAAAGCAAAACTTGGTTTAAAAGGTAGGGGAATGGGTAAATTTAAAGGAGGAATAATAGTAGAAATTGCTCCAACTAAAGTTCCTAGATTAATCGGTAAAAAAGGTTCCATGATTAACATGATTAAAGATAAAACTGGTTGTAAAATCGTTGTTGGTCAAAATGGTCTTGTTTGGGTAAAAGGAGACGAAGATATGGAACAACTTACTAAAGAGATTATTCATACTATTGAGAAAGATGCCCATACTTCTGGTCTTACAAATAAAATTAAAAATAAACTATATTTAGAAATTGATGGTGAACTTCCTGAAGAAGAACAAGAAATCAATCCTGATGATTATGATGAAGATGGATTAGAAAAACCTAAACTTCAGGATTTTAGAGAAGAATTAGAAGCAGAAGAAAAGGAAGTTTGTGTTTCAAAAAGTAGAGAAGCTAATGAAGACAAATTGGTTTATTCTAAATTAGAAACTGTTGAAAAAGATGTTGTTAAAAAAGGGAAGAAAATAAAGAATACAGTGTCTAATAAAGTCGATGAAAATCTTAAAGAAGGAAAAAAAGTATATGATAAATTAGATTTTTATAAAAGATTAGAAGAGCTTAAAAAGAAAAATAAATCTAAAGCCATAACTATAGGCAATAAACCTAAAAATTCATTGATTTTAAATGATAAAGATTATTAATGGGGATATTACACATGTCAGAATTTATTAGAGAGGATGGAAGAAAATATAATGAGTTACGCCCTATAAAAATTGAAGCAGGAGTTCTTGAACGTGCTGACGGTTCAGCATATTTGGAATTTGGTGGGAATAAAATATTGGTAGCTGTTTACGGACCTAGAGAATCTTATATAAGAAGATTACTAGAACCAAATACTGGTGTTATCAGATGTAGATATAATATGGCTCCTTTTTCAGTCGATGATAGGAAAAGACCAGGACCAGATAGAAGATCATCTGAAATATCTAAAATTACTGCTGATGCTTTAAGACCTGCTTTAATGTTAGAAAACTATCCACGTTCTATGGTGGATATTTACATTGAAGTAATTGAAGCTGAAGGCGGAACTCGTTGTGCTGGAATTACAGCTGCATCTGTTGCATTAGCCGATGCCGGAATACCAATGAAAGATATTGTCGTTGGATGTGCAGCTGGAAAAGTCAATGATGAAATTGTACTTGATTTATCTGAAGTTGAGGATAAAGAAGGTCAGGCTGATGTTCCTGTAGCAATTATGCCTAGAACTGGTGAAGTTACTTTACTTCAAAGTGATGGTAATTTAACTGAAGAAGAGTTTGATAAAGCTTTAAATCTAGCTATTGAAGGATGTATGGAAGTAAGTAAACTTCAAAAAGAAGCTTTGATTAAGAAATATTCTGCAGAATGAGGTTCTTTTATGACTAAAATCACACCAGAAATTACCAAAGAAAGTATTATAAATCTTGTAAATAATGATAAACGTGAAGATGGCAGAAAACTTGATGAATATAGAGATATTACTATTGAAACTGATGTAATTTCTAAAGCTGAAGGTTCTGCAAGAGTCAAGCTTGGAGGTACACAGGTTATAGCAGGAGTTAAGCCTCAAGTTGGTGCACCTTTCCCAGACACTCCTGATTTAGGAGTTTTAATGACTAATTGTGAAATGTTGCCAATGGCTGATCCTAATTTTGAAGCAGGACCTCCTAGTGAAGATTCAATTGAACTTGCACGTGTTGCTGATAGGGGAATTCGTGAAAGTGAACTTGTAGATTTGGATAAACTCTGTATTGAAGAAGGAAAACACGTTTGGATGTTATTCATTGATTTACATATTATTGATAACTGCGGGAATCTTTTCGATGCTGCTGAATTAGCTATTATGGCTGCATTAAAATCAACTCAGTTACCTACTGCAACTGTTGTTGATGATGAAGTAGTTTTAGATAAAGAAAACACTATTCCTTTACCAGTTAATAATGAATTAGCCTTATGCACTTTTGTTAAAATTGGGGATGAAATGATTCTAGATCCATCTCTAATTGAAGAAGAAGTAGCATCTGCTCGTTTAAATATAGGTGTAACAAAAGATGGTTATATCTGTTCTATGCAGAAAGGAGGAAGTGAACCTTTAACTAAAGACGAAATCCTCAAATGTGTTAATATAGCTATTTCAAAAACAAAAGAATTAATAGAATATCTTTAAATGTCTTCTGGACGATTTAGATTTCTAAATTCTTTTTTATTATCTATTTTTATAAATTTACATCTTTTTTCTTTTAAAAGATTTTTAATTGATAATTTATCTTTTTTTATTAAATCAGCTATTGCATCGATATTATTTTTAGTATATATTGAATGTAATGGTTCTGATGTTTTTATTTTATCTTTTTCATCATTATAAGGAACAATACAATCAAATCCATCTGATGTTTCTTTAAAAAGAGTATTTATGTGGTTTTTTGTGATATATGGGCTATCACAAGGAAGTACTAATCCACAGTCACTTTTGATATTTTTAAGTCCGGTTAAAATACCTGATAATGGTCCTTTATTTTTAATTTCATCTTCTACAAATCTTATTTTGTAGTTATAGTCTTCTGGTTTTATGAATTCTTTATATTTGGCTATTCTTTCTTTATCATTTAAAACTATTATAGCTTCATCTATTTCATCTTCCAAAGTAGAAAGTATATGAATAATCATAGGTTTTCCATGAATATTCATAGATCCTTTATCCTGACCCATTCTTCTACTCTGTCCTCCACATAAAAGTATGCAAGATTTCATTTTAATCAGTTATATAAACATCAATCTCAGGATTAAATGGATTTGTTCTAAGTGCTAATGAACTCATGTACGGATAATTTTCATTTAGATACTCTAAATATTTAATCCATTCATAGGTTAGACGGGAATAAATTCTATTAATATCGTTAATTAAATGATTTAAATCCTTTGAATTTATTTTTTCAATATCTGTTCTAAGTGCAAGTTCGTCGTTTAAATGGAATATTGCAAGTAAAAGATTTGAAAGGCTGTCTTTTTCAAGGATATTGGGATTTTCAATTAGGTCTATTAAAAATCCACGTTTTCCAGTTATTATTCTTTTTATGGTCAATATAAAGTCAGGTACTTCTGAAGGATGAATATCTGGTTTAAATATTACACCATGATCATCTATATATTTATAAGCATTTTCAAAATCTTTTTCGCTCCATTTATCGATGTCTTTTAATGATTTGATTATTTCATCATTTTCTGCATTTACATTAGATATAATTTCAAGAAGGCTGTTTCCAATTTCTGAGAAAAATAATCCTAGAATCATATCTAGTTTATCCAAAACGGCTTTTTTTTCTTTTTTCTCAATTACACTTTCTATTACAAGTACGACTATTAACACATCAATCGGTATGAACGCACAGTCAATTACTATATAAAAGAATACTTTGTCAGGTTCATTTAAAAATACAAAAGCGAATGCATACATTAATATTGCAGCTATTATTAAAATAATTGCAAATTTTACTTTCCAATTAATTTTCATTTTTTCATCTCTTCTTGGCTGATATAATGGCTATTGGATTTTCGCCTATCATCATGATTCCACGATCAAGAACTCTTCCTTTTGAAATGTTAACTTCCATTATTTGAGGATTATAACCTAAATCCTTTAGTTTATTGATTGCTTCCACTTTTGTATCAACGAGGATAGCTGTTATTATAATTCTTCCTTTTGGATTTAGCTTTTTATCAATGAGTTCTAGAATTTCATCAAGTTCCCGACCACTGCCTCCGACAATTGCAATATCTATTTTGTCAATATTTTTTAATGCATTGACACCATCATCATTTATTAGAGTTACATCTCCATCTATATTAAATTTTCTGAGATTTTCTCTTGTAATTCTTATTGCTTCAGGATTTGTGTCAATTCCTATTACTTTTCCTGCTCTTTGCCCAAATTCACAAGTAAATCCCCCAGTTCCACATCCAACATCTACAACAATGTCTTTTCCTGTTACTTCAGATTTATATAGTGCGATAGCTCTTATAGCTTCCTTACTTGGTCCAGGCACATCACATGTCTTAATAAAATCAATGTCGTTTAGCATTATTCCCACCTTTTGTAGATATCATTTTCGATTTTTAGGCTATCTAATATTTTTCCTACTATAAAGTTAACTTGGTTATTTATTGTTTCACTTTCGCTGTAAAATGCTGGCATTGCAGGAAGGATTATTGCTCCTTCTTTTGATAACCTTAACATGTTTTCAATATGAACAGTTCTAAGAGGTGTTTCACGTGGTACTATTACAGTTTTTCTATGTTCTTTTAAAGCTACGTCAGCTACTCTTGTTAGTGTATTGTCACTATAGCCATTAGCTATTGATGATAAGCTTTTCATGGAACATGGAACTATTACTAAGCCATCGAACCGAAATGAACCACTATTTATTGATGCTGTCAAATCATGAAATTCATAATAGTTGTCAGCAAGAGCTATTACTTCTTCTACTGTTTTTTCATCTTCATATTGTATTACAGTTTTTCCAGCGTCGCTTATTATTAATCCGGTTTCTATATTTAGTTCTTTTAGTGCTTCTAAAAGTCTTATTCCATATACTACTCCACTAGCTCCAGTTATTCCTACAATTATCATTTTTTATCTCCTAAAATAGTTTTATTTGATCGAAATGTATTCCCTGACTTTTGTTTTTATCGATTTCAGGTAATTCGAGGAAGTTTTCTAATTTGAATTTTTTAAACTTTTCCTGATCTTCTTTAGGTACATATAGACTAATATCTGGAATATTAAATCTAGCTTTACTTAAAGCACCTATGATGTTTGAGATTTCATTTAATGGATAGAGTTTTTCATCTACTGAAACTTGTGTTTTCATCTCATCAAAACGAGGATACTCAGCTATATTAAGTATAACATAATCTTTATCTAAATCGTAATGTTCAGCTATTTCCGCCTCTGCTTTTCTAAGTTGTTGTTGTGTGATTCTATAAATCTTTTCAGGTGTCTTAAAGTTATTTAATCTAATTACGTGTGCTCTTTTAAAGAAGTTTCTGTTGTCCAGTCTTGTCATAATGTCTTTAATAAAACCTTCACTGTTTCTACATAATGCTATAATGTCTGTATCATCATATTTGTAGATCTCTTTTTCTTCTATTGTTCCTTCACTTATCAAACGTTTTAAAATTCGTCTAAACATTGAATTAACTATTCTAGTTGTGTGATGTTGGTATACACTTGGATACATAAAATATCTTGATACTAATGCTCCTTCTGCAGCCTGAACTCCTTTTAAATCGAGAGTTAATGTTTTTTTAAGCTTAAAATTAGAAATCAATCTTTCATAATCAATAACGCCATAGGCTACTCCAGTATAATGTGAATCCCTTAAAAGATAATCCATTCTATCTACATCAAGTTCTCCAGATACTATTGGACCATATCTACCTTCCCCATTAATAATCTCAACAATTTCATTGACGTTGAATTTCTCTTCAAGAACATCTCTCATAGAAGTATTTTTAATAACATATTTTGTTAGTTCTTCATGAGGAAATGATAATACTCCTTCAGAAACGTGGGAAAATGGGCCATGTCCTAGGTCATGCAATAAAGCTGAAGTTCTTACAAGTTCAATATCATCTTTTTCAAGTTCCAATTCTTCAGAAAGCCTTGATGCAAGATACATTGTGCCTATTGAATGTTCGAATCGTGTATGGTTTGCTCCAGGGAATATTAGATTAATAAGTCCAAGTTGTTTTATTCTTCTTAAACGCTGGAACTGACTTTGATCCATTATTGTTAGTTCAAATTCATTAAAGTTAATATCTCCATAAACACTATCTCTAATAAATTTCTTTTTTCCATCCATTATATCACACACTTTTTATTATTATTGTATATTTTATTTATTAGTTTAATATTTATTTATTGGTTTGAAAGTTAACATATTATTTTGATTTTTGGTTTTAAAGCTATATTTTAAGGTCATTTGAAATATTTTATTTTTTTATTAATATTGCTTATATTCAGTAATTTTTTTCTTATTTTGTTTAATATTTTTTGTATTTTTTAGTTGTTTTTCATACTTTTATTTTTCTACAAAACATTTATATACTATGTTACTTAATTATAATATATCGGAAGACGGAAACCGACTTCCAACTTCCGACTTTATAAAAAATTTTATTAATTATATGGGAAAGAATTTATATGGATATATTTAGCGCAGGTGACACTGCATGGGTACTCGTTTGTACAATATTAGTATTAATGATGAGTATTCCGGCTGTCGCATTTTTTTATGGTGGATTAAGTAAGCGAAAAAACGTATTAAACACAATGTTTTTAACATTCATTGCATTTTCAATAGTTTCCATAATATGGGTAATCTTTGGTTATTCAGTAGCTTTTGGTGAACCTTCAATATGGGGATTCATAGGACAACCAGCAAATTTCTTCTTACAGGGAATTGGCATTAATGATTTAACTGGATCAATACCAACGTTATTATTTGTTGTATTCCAACTTGCATTTGCAGGATTAACTGCAGCACTTGTTTCAGGTGGTATAGTTGGAAGAATGAAAACAAAAGCTTGGGTAATTTTTATTGCTATATGGGCTTGTATAGTCTATCTTCCTATCGCTCACTGGGTATGGGGTGGAGGATGGTTAATGAACCTCGGAGCTCTTGATTTTGCAGGAGGAACCGTTGTTCATATTAACTCAGGTATTACCGCTCTTGCAGTAGCTTTAGTCCTTGGAAAAAGAAAAGATATATCATTAATACCTCATAACTTAGGTTACGGTGTACTAGGTGCAGGTCTGTTATGGGTAGGATGGATGGGATTCAATGGAGGATCTGGTCTTGGAGCTAATGGACTTGCAGCAAATGCAATACTCGTATCAAACATAGCAGCAGCAGCTGGTTTAATTGTTTGGACAATAATAGATACAATAACAATTGGAAAACCTACAGTATTAGGTGCAATATCTGGTGGAGTAGCAGGTTTAGTAGGAATTACTCCAGCAGCAGGATTTGTAGACATACCTGGAGCATTAGTAATTGGTGCAGTAGCTCCAATAGTTTCATACTTAGCTATATACTACTTAAAACCAAAACTTGGTTACGACGATGCTTTAGATGTATTTGGAATACATGGTATGGCAGGAATCTGGGGAGCAATTGCAACAGGAATATTTGCAAACCCAATTATAAATGAAGCTTCTGGATTATTATATGGAAATCCTGGACAGCTTTGGATTCAAATAGTAAGTGTAATAGCTACTTTAGTATACTCTTTCGTAATAAGTTATGTACTAGCAAAAGTACTTGACAAAGCATTAAATGGAATAAGAGTTAAAGAAAGTGATGAAGTAACAGGTTTAGATACTAACCTTCACGAAGAATCTGCATACAACTTTAACTAGAGGTGTTTAAGATGAAAAGTATAGTAGCAATTATAAGACAGGAAAAATATTCCGATGTAAAAAAAGCCCTAACAGCTATTGGATGTCAGGGAATGAATGTTTCAGAAGTAAAAGGAAGGGGAAGTCAAAAAGGTATAAAAGAATCATATAGAGGATCCAGTTACTGTATTGATTTAATTCCAAAAACACGTATTGAAATCATTGTAAAAGACGAAGGTGTAGATCTTATTGTAAATGCAATTCTTGAAAGTGCAAAAACCGGCAATATCGGTGACGGAAAAATATTTGTCTACCCTGTCGACAATGTAATAAGAATAAGAACTGGTGAAGAAGGAGATAATGCAATTTAGCATTATCAAATACCTCTTTTTTTATAATTTTACAACACCGTAGATATTAGAAATATCTACCCATGTTGTAATTCCCTTAAGCTCATAGATTCTGCCATTAACTATTTTATGTTCAACATTTTTATTATCGCTTATGAGATGAACCTTGTCTCCGTTAATATCACTGACTCTTTTTACAATAACTCCATATTCAGGACTATTAGCTACAACAACATCGTTAACAGATATGTCTTTAGTTTTTTCTACAAGAATAGTTTGACCATCTTGTAATGTTGGTACCATTGAAGTTCCTTTAACATTGTAAACAGTGCAAAGTTTATCTACTCCTAATGGCGAATCGAAATTAACATTTAAGTTATCAATACCGTAGCTCTTACCAATTTCTTCAATGCCTTCTTTTACGGAATCAATATCAGAATCATAATCATTTAGTTCATTTAAAACATAATCACAAATATCCTCTTCTAGAGGATGATTATTATCAAATGAAGTTACACTACAGGTTACACCTTCATCATCGGTATAAATATTGGCAGTAGGAGTAATGAATGTATTTAAACAGCTTAAACCCCCAGCTATTACTATCAAAATAAAAATAAGTAAAATAAAACCTTTAAGATGTTTTCTCATATTAAAACCTATTCAATATTTAAATCCATATTCAATAATACTTTCATGGTTTCAATATCAATCTGTCCAGGAGCAGTAACATCCCTTCCGGCTGCAAAAGTAATTGGTGAATTAAATTTAGAAGCCATAACTCTTGTATAACTTCCTAAATCACTCATAGAAATAGCTATTGTATCTTTGTAGTGAGACAATATAGCTAATACCTTTAAAGTATCATCTAAATTATTAGGCATAAAAGCTACTTTAGCAATGTCTCCCATTTCTTTTTCTTTTTCTACAATATAATAAATCTCATTAAGTTCTGGTGTTTTTTTAAAGTCATGATACGATACAATTAATTTTGCATTATAATCCTTAAGTTCTTCAATATATATATCATCAGTTCTCAATTCGACATCAACATACTCAACTAAATCCGCACAGCCTTTTAGGATATTAATTCTTTCATCTTCACTACCTTTAAAAGATCCTCCTTCAGACTCTATCCTATTGGTTATAATCATAGGAAAATTAATTTCAGTAATTGTTTGAGTAATATCTTTTAAATTAGGATTTTCAAGTCCATCTACTCTAAATTCTAAAATATCTGCACCTTTTCGAATACAATCCTCAGCTACAGCTATTACTTCATCAGTTGTTTTCTGAAATATTGGTATTGCGATTTTAGTTTGATAGTACATTATTAACATATATGAAAATACTTATTAATTAACTTAATTATAGAATTATACTGTTATGAAAAGGAAGAGCATTGCTGAAATAAACATAGCTATTGTTAATAGAATATTTGGATGGCGCTTTAGAATAGCTAAATTAACTAAAAAATCCAAAATAATGAAAAAGATTATTGACAAACTACTTTTTGAAGATGATGAGATTATTTTTGTTCCAAATTCCATTGAAGTAAATGCAAAGATTGAATCACCAAAATCTGAATTTTTACCAACAGATGTTTTAAAAGAGGTCATTAAAAAAACAGAAGATATTGTAATTATGGATTCCTGTTTATGCAGATCATCTAATGATTGTAAGGATTATCCCCGAGATTTGGGATGTATATTTTTAGGACCAACAACGAAGAAAATTCCAAGAGCTATCTGTCATGAAGCTACTGTAGATGAGGCTTTAGACCATGTGGATAAGCAGATGAAGCAGGCTTAACTCATGTAATTGCAAAAAACAAAATTGACTCTAATCTGGATGAATGTAAGGCCTCGTGACGGTTTACTTACAATTTGTCACTGCTGTCCCTGTTGTTGTTTATGGAAAGTAATTCCAAATCTTGATGAAGATATTGTCAATAAATAGATCATTTAGATGGAGTTTCAATTGATTTTGATGAGGATAAATGTACTTGCTGCGGCAAATGCCTAAAAAATGTTTGTATAGCTGAATCAATCTCTTTAAAAGATGGTAAAATTAGTATCAACAAGGATTCCTGTCTTCTTTGCGGATTATGTGTAAATAAATGTAAACAGAATGCACTTAATTTATCATATATTGACGAAGCCGTTGATAATGTAGTCAATAGAATGTATAAACTGATTAAATACTAAACTATATCTATCTAGACCATACTATAGTATTAAGATATGGAACTTTTTTAAGTACTTTTAATAAAAGAGTTATAATCAGTACGGTTGTTAAGAACATTACTAAGATTTTTACTAATGGATTCACATTCCAAGGTCTTAATAGTATTGTCACCGTCCAGATTATAGGTATTTGTATTAAATAAAATTCATAGGAATTGTTACTTAAAGATATGGCCATGCTATTAAGTACCTTCGGTTTTTTTTCGAAATTAATGTTTTTCAATATAATAAATAGACCAACTGTTTGTATAGCTATTGTTGGGGAAAGATTTGTAAGAGTACTTGGTTTTCCAGTCATTTCAGCTATAATAATTGCACCTAAATATGTAAATAAAACACCTACAATGTAAAGTTTAAACCCAAATTTTTTACTTTTTGTATATCTCGAATTTTTAATTGCTATATAATAACCTAAAACAAAACTTCCAATTCCCTGACCGAAATATTGGAAATATGAAGTAAAGGTTATAGGAAAACTAGTTATCTCACTTATGAAAGTTATAGCCCAGAAAATGAAACATATGACTAGGAAATATTCAAGTTCATATACTTTTGCACCTTGAATCCATTTTGATAGAACTGGAGCAATAAGATAAAGACCTAAAATTAAATAAACAAACCAGAAAGTACTGAAAAATCCAGTAGGATCTAATAATCCTCTTAAATAAAATGGGAAAAACCAGGATATGCTCTCTTCTGAGTGAAATAGACTCCATGCAACAAGTGCATAAACAGTAAACCAGAATAGAAATGGGGGCAATAAACGTTTGAACCTCTTTGTTAAATTAGTAATTGGCTCTGGTTTTCTTAAAATCAAAAATCCTGATGCAAATAGAAACAGCATAATTCCAAATCGATCAAAGGTATTAAAATTAACAAATGAATACCAATCAGAAGAGAATGCAGGTGTACTAACAGTATAAACTGCACTGACATGAATAAGGACTATTGCTAAAGTAGCTAAAGCTTTCGCCCAATCAACCCATAATATTCTATCATTTTCTTCACTTTCTAATGTAATCATACTATATTATATTATGTTTATTATGCTTTATAAAGCTTTTTTATTAATTATCAATAATGGCATTTAATTTTTACCTTTTTAAAGGAGTTTTTAAATCTAATAAATGGTGTTATAGTTTTCTTGTCTAAATAATAATTCAATTTGTATTTTTCATTGTTGAAAGTAATGTTTTGAATAAAAAGACATAATCATCTCCAGTAAAGGCGATGAATTCTCCAATGCAAAAAATCGCAATGTTCATTTTAAGTGACTGGAGACAACGTTTTAATTGAATATATTACTTTCCGAAACTTCAATTTTACTAATGGTTCTGGAGGAGCAATACTCTGGAATGGTAACAATGGAACATTAAAAAACTGTAACTTCATAAATAATAGTGCTGTTCGTGGTGGTGGTGTTTACTGGAATAGAACTGCTAAAAATGGAAATATATTTGATTCTACATTCAATGACAACTTTGCTACTAGAGGAGGAGCTGGTGTTTACATATTTTCGGATAATTGTAATATATTTGATTCTAAATTCGCTAATAATTCTTCCCCTTATGGTAGTGCTGTTTATTGGAATGGGGTTGATGGCTTTTTAACTGGTTCTACTTTTATTAACAATACGGCTAATCCAAATGGTGGTGGTGCAATTTACTGGCAAGGAAATAGAGGCAGCGTATTTGATTCTACATTTATTAATAACACTGCTACTAATTGGGGAGGTGCAATTTACTGGGAAGGAAATAATGGTATTTTACATAGTTCTAGTTTCACTAGCAACTCAGCTGGTAAGAATGGTGGAGCTATTTTTTGGGAGGGTGCTAATGGTACCTTAACTACTTGTACTTTCATTACCAACACCGATAATACTATGGGTGCTGCAATTCACTGGGATATTACAGGTTCTATGATCGATTGTAATTTTGTTAACAATAATTGGATTAAATCCAATGGAATTTATGCAAGAAATAATTTAAACCTAACTGGTGGAAAAGGCATCGTAAAAATAGTAATCAATGGAATGCTCTCCGGCACTTCAATCGTAGTTTTAAACAATGAAACATATTATTATCCCCCTAATTCGAATATT